>OGQA01000372.1_pt1 | contig 24727 bp, 18 predicted proteins | sample 1553011 | NCBI WGS metagenome assembly OGQA01 (sample SAMEA2580256, study PRJEB22360) | human gut metagenome | biome: human gut; feature: human-associated habitat; material: faeces | place: Denmark | collected 2008/2010 | reverse complement strand
CTCATTTTAATGAGACAACGTCCCTGGGCAACTGTCTCATTCCCCCGCTCGCGATCGTTAGTCGACGAGCGTGAGCTCCTCGCCCTCCGAAAGCTCCGCATATGCCGGGTCGGCAAAGAGCGCGTCGACGTTCGCGTACACCTGCCCCCAATCGACGGGACAATCGAATATCTGCTCGAGATAATGCTGTACGGGCGTGCTTCCCACGCCGCGCTGCAGCGAGTTGACGCACGAGAAGCAGGTCGACAGCACCCGGTCCGCGCCAACTCCGTCGATTTCGGCAAGGCGCAGGTTACGACGGTACGCGCAGTAATCGGGAGCGTACACGCTCACCATGCCGCCGCCGCCGCAGCACAAGCTGTCGCGCCCTTCGTGCGGCATGCTCTCGAGCGTGGCGTTTCCGAACAGCTTTCGTGCCGCATCGCCAAAGAAGCCCGAAGAGCGGTCGTAGCAAGCATCGTGAAACGTGATCGTCTCCTCGCTCTCCGACGTCATGCCATGCTCGACGAGCAGGTCGGGCAGACGCACGATCTCGATGCCCATGCCCTCGACGAGCTGGGGTAGCAGATGGTCGCAGTGCGGACAGGTCACGACCAGGCGCTCAATATCCCTCTCGCGCAGGAAAGCCTGCACGCGCTCGCGATAGGCGTCGTATTCGGCATAGAAGCCGACATCGTAAAAGGTCGCACCGCAGCAGATGAGCAGCGTATAGGCGGCAATGCCCTCATCACGCAGCCACTGCGAGACCTTGGCGGTAAGTTCGGGTGCATATGCGTACAGCGCGCAACCCGGGAAAAACGCGGTGCGATCGGCAGCACCGCCCAGGTTCGCCTCGCCCTGGATATAGGTGACGTTGGTGATGTCCCCCGTATCGCGGGCGCACAATGCCGAGAAGACGTTGTACTTGAGGTCCGTCCTGAACTTGCGATACAGGGGCTTCAGCTCGGGTTTCTTCTCGAGCAGCAATGCCCTGAGCGGCTTGGTGGCACGAGAGGCGACCAGGTCGACCGGACAGTTGATCGTGCAGCGATTGCACAGCGCGCACGTGAAGGGAGCGTAATCCCAGGTCTCCTCGCCGTTGAGGATGGACTCGCACAGCTCGCCGAGATTGGGCTCTCCATTCGAGAAGTTGCCGCAATCGGTCTGGGCACACAGACCGCAACGAATGCAGCTGTCGGAAAAGTCTTGCACGTCTTCCAGCGGATGATGCATGTCGGATCCTCTCTCGCATCGTGTCTGCGCCCGATTATACGCTCATGCGACTGCAAACCCACACGCAAGCACCTCCGAAGAATTCGCCTGCACGTAAACTGCGTTTTCCTAGGATTCGAGAAGCCCCCACGTTGGCTTTTGACGTTTTCCTAGTCTCAATCCCGACTTTCGTGTTGGTATATTTCGTTTTCCTAGGATTTTAGAAAATTGCACTAGGAAAACGTCAAAAACCAACATTTGACCGCATCCCAGCCTAGAAAAACGTGATTTTCTTGCACGAGAGAGACTAAGCATGCACATAGGCGCACGTATCGCGAATCTATACGCGGGGATAAGGCCTCTTGTGCTGCATCAGCAAAAAGAGACCCCCGCTCCCATCGAGGGAACGGGGGTCTCGAGAAACCTTGCGGTTCATTCACGCCAGACGACATTCACTCCTACTGGGCGCCGGTCATTGCCGGGTTAGGACCAGAAGTCTGATAGACCTCGTCCGGACCGTCGGCAGGAGCCTCATCGGCAACATCGCCGGTGGGCGTAACCCACGTCCAGTACTCCCTGCCGGCCTCCCAGTAGTCCATGAAATCCTGATGGCTCTGGGGCAGGCGGGTGTAGTACTTGAGCTCGGCCGGGGTGACACGACGCTGGTAGCTCCAGATGATCATGAAGCGCAGCAGGCAGCCACCCATGAGGGCGATGAGTGCGGATGCGTAACCGCCCACGTTGGTGACGTTGAGCAGCAGCGGGATGACCAGACCGCAGCAGACCATCAGGCCCCAGAAGTAGCCGGCCCATTCGCCGCGGACCCAGCGCTCGGCATGGGCCTTGGCGGTCTCGTTGGAAGCGCAGAACTGCAGCATCACGTAGAGGAGCAGCACGACGAGCTCGAGCGAGATGAGAATCGCATCGGCGACGTGCAGGATGTGACGCAGCTCCTCGGTGAGCAGGGCGGCAAGCGGCGTGGACAGGTTGACCTGCAGCCACTCGGCCGGGAAGGGCCACACGCCGATGCACATGGAGAGCAGGGCCGCACCGGTGGAGCAGCCGGACACCATGAAGAGCACAGGCAGAACCGGGGTGTTCCAGAACGGACGGGACTTCATGCTGGAAAGCAGGACGCCCGTATAGATCGTGACGCACAGGCCGAAGATGCCGGCAATGCCGAGCAGCACCTGTGCAAAACCCTCATACGGGATGAAGGGCAGGAACGTGAGCCAGGAAAGCTCCCAGAAGATGAAGAGCACGCCCGCGATCATCGAGATGGAGAGGAACACGGCACCCCACTTGATGACCGAGGTCCTCGTCACGAACGCGCGGTAGAAAATCCACGGCTGACCAAGCTCGAAGACGAGCAGGCCGGTGCCGATACCCAAGATGAGGAAGGCGATGAAGACGCCCCACACGAGGGCACCGCTCGTCAAAGCGGATGGCGCGATGATCAATCCGACAACGGCGGCGGTCGCCATCATGCCGCCACCAAGGCCGCCCAGGAAGAGGTAGAGGGCAATCGGCCAAATCCAGAACTGCTTCACTGTACCGTACCTCCTAAGTCGGGAATGTAGTAGATCATGGGCTCGGTACCAACCTCAGGATAGACCTGCTCGGTGTAGTACGAGTTGACGAGCTTCGAGACCTCGCTGTTGGGATCGTCAAGGTCACCGAACGTACGGGCCTTCTGATGGCACGTCATGACACAGAAGGGCTGCTCGCCCTCGCGGACGCGATCCTTGCAGAAGGTGCACTTGCGGATGTAGCCCTCGTGCTCGTTCATGTCGCGGGCGCCATAGGGGCAGGCGTTCGCGCAGACCTTGCAACCCATGCACTGGGAAGGCTCAACCCACACGATGCCGTCGTCGTCCTGACGCGAGGCGCCGGTCGGGCAGGCGGGCACGCAGGCGGGCTTATCGCAGTGCATGCAGATGAGCGGTTGGAAGGTCATGTGGACATGAGGCCACACGCCCTCTGCTCCGTTGGAAACAACGGGGTTGTAGATGATGTCGATGGGCAGCTCGTTCCAGGTGCGGCATGCGATGGTGCATGAGGAGCAACCAATGCAACGACGCTGATCCATAACCATTGCGTAACGGGTCATTTCAGTCCTCCTCTCCTTATTTGTTCAAGTCAGCCAGGCTGCAGGGGGCGTCGACAGGCTGCATGGAGAAGTCGTACCATGCGCCGTTCGCCTCGTCGACCAGGTAGTTGCCCTGACCGTACTGGACGAAGCGATAGCCCGTGCCTGCCTGATAGTGGATGGAGGTGGTCGGGTCGATCATCCAGCCACTGCCGGTATCGTAATAGCGGCCCTTGTCATCCTCGGCCTTGAGCGTGATGGGGTTCCACGTCGTGCCGGCGGGCAGCTCGAAATCGGCCTGCGGACCCTCGGAGGGCTGCATCGAGAAGTCGTAGAACGTGCCAGTGGCCTCGTCGAGCAAGAAGTCGCCGTTGTGGGAGACGTACCTGTAGCCCGTGCCCATCTGGTAGAAGGTGCCCGTGGCGTCGTCGACCATCCAGCCGGAAGCCTGGTCGTAGCGACGGCCGTTCTCGTCGTAGCACGCACGCTTGCGGTAATCCCAGGTGAGACCCTCGGGAACCTCGAAGTCGGGCTGCGCGAAGACGGGCTCGGCAAACTCGAGGGCCATCTTCTGGGTGCTCGGCATGGCATGTACGCCGGGACCCTCGGAGGCAAACGCGGAGCCGGGGATGGAGAACTCGCAATCGCGCTCGGTGAACTGGTAGTCGATGTCGGTGCACTTGTACACCTTGCACATCAGGCCGCGGTTCGCCCAGCAGCCGGTCAGTGGATCGCAGTGCTCGTCATCGACGGACGTGAGCACGTTGGTGTTGGACTCGAGGCAGCCGAAGGGCTCGGGGCCTTCGGGGCTGCGCTCGGGGAACCACCAGCCGCGCTGCGTGTAGACCGCACGCGGATCGATGCCCGGCTCGACGTTGGCGCGCATCTTGATGCGACCGCGACGGGTCTCGATCCAGCACCAGTCGCCCATCTCGATGCCCAGCGTGACGGCCAGGTCGGGGTGGATGGTGAAGTACGGATCGGGCTTGATGTAGCGGATGATCGGGTTGTTGAAGTGCTCCGAGTGGTGGAACGGCATGAAGCCGCCGCCCGTGGTGAGCACGATGGGATACTCGGCCGCGACCTCGGGGTCGTCGATCTCGTTCTCGGCGGGACCGATGTACTTCGGGAACGCCGGCAGACCGAACTCCTCGAAGACCGAGCACTTGAGCTCGACCTTGCCCGAAGCGGTGCAGAACTGGCCCTTCTGCAGGTACTTCTGGTACTGCAGCGGCGGATAGTACATGCGGAAGCGCTCGACGAAGTCGTTATAGCTCGTGATGGGAAGACCGAGCGGCGAGAGAACGTGGAAGTACGCGTCCTCGAGCTCCGGCCAGGGCCAGTCCTCTTCGGTCTGACCGCAGGCAAGGCCCAGGTCCTTCCAGATGTTGTAGTCGGTCTTGCGCTCGTACATCGGCCAGATGGCGCGCTCGGAGCAGACGATGGAGTCGGTGACACCGTAGTTGGTGTGAACCATCGGGCGCTCCATGGCACCGGCAACCGGCAGCACGAAGTCGGCCATGAGGGCCGTCGGGGTCATGAAGTACTCGAGAACGACCAGGAACTCGACCTGCTTGCAGGCCTCGAAGGTCATCTTCGCGTCGCCATAGGAAGAAAGCGGATTAGAGCCGCTGACGAACAGCGCGCGAACCTGATACGGATCGCCCGTGAGGATGGCCTTGAAGACGGACGGGCCATGAGCCTCGCACATCCACTCGGCGGTGAACGCCTTGCCCCACTTGTCCTTGGAGATCTGGGAGAGACGCTCGTAGCCGGGCCAGGAGGTCATCTTGTACTTGTCGGAGCCGATCTGCTTGGCACGCATCTCGACGGGCAGACGGTCGTTGGCCTCGAGCTCCTCGTCGGTGACGTAAGCCGCGGGACCGGGCATGCCGTCGCCACCGGGGCAATCGAGGTTGCCGCAGATGGCACGCAGGATCGAACGGGCATGCATGCCGGCACCTGCCGTGCGGCCGAGCTGATCCCAGGTGCAACCCCACTGGATGTTGCCGGGACGGTTGGTCGCGTACATGCGGGCGGCCTGACGGATGAGCTCGGGATCGAGCCAGGTGAGGGGCGCAGCCCACTCCGGCGTGTAGGGCTCGATGTAGTCGCGCAGCTCGTCAAAGCCCTCGCACCACTGGTCGACGAAGTCCATGTCATAGATGAACTCGTTCATGATGACGTTGATCATGGCCATGGACAGGGCCGTGTCGGAACCCGGACGCAGCGGCAGCCAGAGATCCGCGTGCGCGGCGGTCTCGGAGTAACGCGGGTCGACGACGATGAGCTTCAGGCCATTTGCGCGCTGCAGATCGGTGTAGCCGTGCATGCCGGGCATGGACGACGCACCGGGATTGAAGCCCCACAGGATGACGCACTTGGACGCGCCGAGGTCGGTCTCGAACGGGGACCAGCCGTTGATGGCGGTCTCGACCATGAAGGTCGGGATCCAGCACAGCAGGGCGTTGTGGAAGCCGTTGGGCGTTCCGAACAGGTTGAGGAAGCGGCGCCTCGCCCAGTCATCGGTACGCAGGGTACCGGCGGCGGCGGCGACTGCCTCTGCACCGGACTCTTCCTTGATCTGGTTGATCTTGGCGGCAATCTCGGTCAGGGCCTGATCCCAGGAGACGCGCTCCCACTTGTTCTCGCCCTTCTCGCCCGCGCGCTTCATCGGGTAGTTGATGCGCGACGGATTGTCCACGAACGTGTAGGCCTGGTTACCGCGAGTGCACAGGCCACCGGCGTTGGTGGGATGGTCCGGATCGCCTTCGGCGTAGATGAGCTTGCCGTCCTTGACGTAAGCCAGAACGCCGCAGTTCTGATGGCAGAAATAGCAGCATGACTTCTTGACCTCCACGCCTTCTGCGTGGATTTCATCCAACCATTTCGTCGATGAATAGTCTCTCACTCTGCCTCCTCCTTCATTCTCTCTTGCCACATGTTTGCATTACCTGCTTTCCGCAGACCATGCAGTCATGCGGAACACCTCCTACGAAGATGCCTCCATCTTCGCATGCCGACGCTATGGCCTGCACCTTCGTGGCCGCTCAACGAGTGGACATGGCGATGCCGACGTCTAACGTCTAACTTCCGTATTAAATCACGGGATGAAGGTTATGTGAAGCTATGAAAAGGGGGATTTCGTCTGCGAGCGCATTTGCGCCGCCTTCGGCAAAATCCCCCGCTCCGCGCTATACGTGCGCACCATCGAGATGCGCTACCCCGCGTTTCGAGTATTAGAGCGACTCGATCTTGTCAACGATCGGATCGAGCCAATCGCCCTTGATGTCCTCGACGTTGCCCGAGTCGACTTCGGCGGAAATCTTGGGATCCATGGGGACGCAGGCCCACGCATCGATGCCCTTGCTCTTGGCGATTGCCTCGACCTCGGACTTGCCGAAGATCTCGTGACGCGCGCCGCAATCCGGGCACTCGTAGTACGACATGTTCTCGACCAGGCCCAGCACCGGCACGTTCATGTGCTCGGTCATGCGAATGGCTTTCTCGACGATCATGTTGACGAGCACCTGCGGGGCGGTCGCGATGACGACGCCCTTGAGGGGGAACTGCTGGAACACCGTCATGGGGATGTCACCCGTTCCCGGGGGCATGTCGACGATCAGGTAGTCGAGCTCGCCCCAGTTGATGTCACTGTAGAACTGGGTGAGGATGCCGTTGAGGACGGGCCCGCGCCAGAGGAAGGGCGTCGCCTCGTCGGCCGTGAGCATGTTGGTGGAGACGACCTTGATGCCGGTCTTGGTCTCGGCTGGCCTGAGCATGCCGTCCTCGTCGACCGCGGGGGGCTCATGGATGCCAAAGGAGCGCGGGATGGAAGGACCGGTGATGTCGCCGTCGAGGATGCCGACCTCATGACCGCGACGACGCAGCTCGCAGGCGAGCATCGCCGCCGTGAGCGACTTGCCGACGCCTCCCTTGCCGCTGGCCACGGCGATAACGTTCTTGATCTTCGTACCTTCGTGAAGCTGCAGCGTCTGCGGAGCCGTGCGATCGGAGCACGAGCTGTCGCCGCAGGCGGAGCAATTCGAATTGCACTCAGCCATGTCTAGTCTCCCTAAACCGTTCCGGTCATCTTCCGGAACTTCTCTCGTGTAAAGACGGATTCATGGTAATGCAAGGTCTGGGGACGTACCAGTTACGAAACGGCAACTAACGCGGCGAAACGTCATACCCGGGCATGAAAAAGGGGCCGAGGCGAATGCCCCGGCCCCCCTTCATATGCCTGGTGGGCGTTACTGGGATCGAACCAGTGGCCTTTTCCGTGTCAGGGAAACGCGCTCCCGCTGCGCCAAACGCCCGTGGCAAAGTAGTCTAACAGAATGGCGCATCATCGCAAGCATGAATTTTGCAAGTTTCTCTTGCGCTTTGCCGGAAGTTTCCCTAGAATATCGCCCTGCGCGCGGAAGTGGCTCAGTTGGTAGAGCACAACCTTGCCAAGGTTGGGGTCGCGGGTTCGAGCCCCGTCTTCCGCTCCATGCTAAGTCAAGAGCCGGCTTTCCAGTCGGCTCTTTTACTCAGATGGCGACGTGGCCAAGTGGTAAGGCAGGGGCCTGCAAAGCCCTCACCACCGGTTCGAATCCGGTCGTCGCCTCCAGCACATGAAAAGGGCCGGGTAACCCCGGCCCTTGCTTTTTTTGGTGGCCCCACCAGGATTCGAACCTGGAACCTGTCGATTATGAGTCGATCGCGCTAACCGTTGCGCCATGGGGCCAAGTGACGGCCATTATACCGTTTGGCCCGTTAGTCCTCCAGATAATCCTTGAGCTTGCTCGAGCGGCTCGGATGACGCAGCTTGGCGAGCGTCTTGCTCTCGATCTGGCGAATGCGCTCGCGCGTGACGCCAAACTCGCGCCCGACCTCCTCGAGCGTGCGGGGATGGCCGTCCTTGAGGCCAAACCTGAGCTCAATCACCTTGCGCTCGCGCTCGGCGAGCCCGTCGAGCACCATCTGCAGCTGCTCCTGGAGCATCGAGAACCCGGCGGCATCGTCGGGACGCACGGCCTCGTGATCCTCGATGAAGTCGCCAAGCTGGGAATCCTCTTCCTCGCCGATGGGCGTCTCGAGGCTGACCGGCTCCTGGTTGATCTTCTGAATCTCGCGCACGCGCTCGCCGGTCATGTCCATCTGCTCGCCGATCTCCTCGGGCGTCGGTTCGCGGCCGAGCTCCTGGAGGAGCTGGCGCTGAATGCGCACGAGCTTGTTGATGGTCTCGACCATGTGCACCGGGATGCGGATGGTGCGGGCCTGGTCGGCGATGGCGCGCGTGATGGCCTGGCGAATCCACCAGGTGGCGTATGTCGAGAACTTGAAGCCCTTGGTGTAGTCGAACTTCTCGACGGCGCGAATGAGTCCGAGGTTGCCCTCCTGGATGAGGTCGAGGAAGAGCATGCCGCGTCCCACGTAGCGCTTGGCGATGGAGACGACGAGGCGCAGATTTGCCTCGATGAGCTGGTCTTTGGCGTCCAAGCCGACTTGCTCGACGCGCGTGAGGCGACGACGCTCGCGACGGGTGAGCTCGACGCCCTCCTCTTCGGCACGCTCGAGTTCCTCGGTCGCCTTGAGGCCGGCCTCGATCTTCATAGCCAGGTCGACTTCCTCGGAAGCGGTGAGCAGGTCGACCTTGCCGATCTCCTTCAGGTACATGCGCACCGGGTCTCCCGTGAGCATGACGACCGAGCTCGCCTCGATGCGGGCCTTGCGCGCCTCGGCACGGCGCTTCTTGGCATCCGCCGGCTTCTCGTCGGCGTCAATCGCGGCGGCCTTCTTGGCCTCGGCCGCCTCGGCCTCGACGGCCTCCTCTGCCTGCTTGATGCTCATGGCCTCGCTCGGAGCACCCAGCTCGTCTTCCGGGATGCCCTCCATGATTTCCTCGTCGCTCATGGCGACGTCTATGTCATCATCGTCGTCGACCTCGACGGCCTGCATGCTCTTGCCCGTGAGCTTGATGCCGTTGGCCGTCAGGTACTCGAAGACGGCGGTCATCTGCTTGCCCGAAAGGTCGTCGTCGGCGAAGCTGCTCTCGACGACGCCGCGCTCGACCTTCTTGCCCGACTCCTTGATGAAGTCGTCGAGCCGCGCGATGAGCTCGTTGTCGAGGACGCCCTCTTCGGCCTCGGCCTGCTTGACGGCAGCCGTCTTCGCCCCCGTCTTCTTGGCCGCGGTCTTGGCCGTCTTGGTCGCGCTCTTCTTCGTGGTGGAAGTCTTTGCCACGTCAAAACCCCTTTTCTAGTCCTTCAGGTCGTCAGGTGCGTTGCTGCGCAACCTCACGAGCTCCTTTTGCATCGACACGGTCTGCTCGAAGAGCCGATCGAGCTCGTCAGCCGAAAGTCCGCTTTCCGTCCGCATGCGCGCCTTCGCATCGCGGATGCTCCGCTCGAGATCGCGCTCCCGCAAGGTGCGAATCATGAGCCGTGCCTGGAACAGCCTCTCCTCGCCGTCCTCCGTTTCGATCATGGCCTGCGCGAGCAAGGTCGAGGCGTCGGGACACGCCCCCTGGACTGACGCCAGCGCTTGCGCGGCAGATGCCTCGTGGTCAATCGTCATCAGGGCATCTGCCATGCTCTCGGCCGCTTGGTCCATCCACCTGATGCGCACCAAGTCCTTCTCGATGTAATCGAGGAGATGAGCGTCGGTCACAACGAGCGCGATGAGCCCATATTCCATGCGGGCGGATTGTTGGTCCGCCTCGATGATCTGCTCGGCAACAGGGTTTACCGCATTCGGTTGGGGCTCCGAGACGGCCTGATCGTTTTGATGGCGGGCAGCCATAGGGGCCTTGGTCTCCTTGAGAGCCTTGAATACGGCAGTATACTCCACATTCAGACGGTCAGCGATGATGTTGACGTAATCCGTTGCCGAGACGGAATCCTTGATGGGATAGAGAATCTGCAGCGCCTCGGTCATGGCGCGTGCCTTGTTCTCCGGACGCCTCAGGTCGTAGCGTTCGATGCAGCGGTTGATCGAAAACGCGAGCAGGGGCTCGGCGGCCGCGATGGCATCGCGCATCGCGGCGGCATCATAGGCGGCGAGAAACTCGGCAGGATCCTTGCCATCGGGCAACACGGCAACGCGCAGGTCGATCGGGTCGCGTCGGCTCTCAACCGCCGATTGCCAGTCGATGAACTCGCTCGCGCGGTCGGCGGCCTTCTGCCCGGCCGCGTCGCCATCGAAGAGGTAGACGATACGCGTGGCGAAGCGACTGATGAGCTTGACGTGCTGGGCCGTGAGCGCCGTTCCGAGCGTGGCGACGACGTTGGCGATACCGGCCTGGTGCATGGCGATGACGTCGGTGTAGCCTTCCACGACGATGGCCTCGCCACTCGACACGATCGCGCTTTTCGCGATGTCGATGCCGAACATGTTCGACGACTTGTGAAAGATGGGCGTCTCCGAGGTGTTGAGGTACTTGGGCTCTCCGGCACCCATGATGCGCCCGCCAAACGCGATGCTGCGCCCCTGCAGGTCATGCACCGAAAACATCACGCGTTCGAAGAAGCGGTCGACGAGGCGGCCGCCCTTGTTCACGTAGGCGAGGTTGGCACCGACGATTTCGTCACGCGTGAAGCCCCGTGACTGGAGATGGGCGACAAGCTTGCCGTGCCCGGGCGCGTAGCCGAGATGCCAGCCGCGCGCGCATTCTGACCCGAAACCGCGATCATGCAGGTAGGCGCGTGCCTGCGAGGGACCGGCATCACGCGAGCGCATGAGCTCCATGTGGTAGAACTCCTCGGCCTCGGCACACGCTTGCATCATGCGGTCCTTGAGACTGCGCGGAACGCCGCTGCCGCCCACCTCGGTGATCTCGATGTTGGCGCGATCGGCCAGCGCGCGCACCGCCTCGGGAAACTCGAGGTGCTCGCTTTCCATGAGATAGCCAAAGACGTCACCGCTCTTGCCGCAGCCGAAGCAGTGCCAGTTCTGCAGGTCGGGGTCAATCTTGAACGAGGGCGTCTTCTCGTCGTGGAACGGACAGCACCCCCAGAACAGACGTCCCTTCTGGGTGAGGACCACGCGTTCGTTCACGAGCGAGACCAGGTCGGTCGCCTCGCGCACGCGGCGGATATCGTCATCGGAGATGCGTGCCATGCGTCACTTGCCTCCCAGATGCTCGCGCACCCATGCGATATTGCCCATCACGGTCTCGATGAGCTCGTCCTTCGTCTCGAACACGCGCGGACCGCGCAGCCACTCCTCGAACTCGATGCGAATCTCCCTACCGTAGAGGTCGCCGTCGAAGTCGAGCAGATGCGCCTCGACCGGAGCCGTTGCCTCGGCAAAGCTCCTGGCAACACCCACGTTGACGGCAGCGGCATAGCGCACGCCATCGACGATGCCGTAAGCGCCGTACACTCCCTCGCGGGGCAGCATGGCCTCGCAATCCGAGAGGTCGAGGTTGGCCGTCGCGAAGCCGAACCCGTCGCCCACGCCGCGTCCGTGCACGACCGAGCCGACGATGGCATGTGGCCTACCCGCGAGCAGGCGCTTTGCCTGCGCGACCGCACCCTCGCGCAGCTCGCCGCGTATGCGTGTCGCCGAAATGACCTCGCCGTCCTCCTCGACGAGCTCGCAGGGCACGTACGCGCAGCCGTGCGCGAGGGCCCATCGCTCGATGTCGGCCGCCGTACCGCTCGCCCGCACCCCGAAGCGAAAATCCGACCCCGTGAAGATGGCGCGTGGTCGCACGACGCCTCCCAGGAAGTCGAGGAAGGCATCCGGCGACATCGAAAAGACCTCACGACTCGCCGGTAAGACGAGTGCACCGCCCTCGGCCTGTTCCGCGATCATCGCGAGGCGCTCGGAGTTCGAGAGCAGTTTGCCAAACGTCGGGTCATCGGCGCGGAATATCTCGTCGGGATCGCGCTCGAAGGTCACGGCAACGAGCGGAACGCCGAGCTCGCGGGTCTGCTGGCGCGCCTGGGCGAAGATCGCCCGATGCCCGATGTGCATGCCATCGAAGATGCCGATGACGAGCACGGCGTCACCTAATCCAGCGGGCATGGCGCCCATCGGGTCGCAGCGCATGATGTCACCCGCCCTAGCCAACGCCGATGACACCTCCGGGAATGACCGTCGCGGGTCGATACGCCCCGTCATCGTAGCTGTAGACTGCAAGTAGGCGATTGTCGCGGATGCACGACACCATGCCCGCGCATGCATCGAGCCCCACCAGCTTGCGTCCGTTTTCCACGCACTTGACCTGCTGCTCGCCGAGCTCGATGACGGGAAACCCCAGGAGCTTCACCGGATCACACCAGGGAAGCGCACTTTCCCGCTCCATGCAGGTCGAGAGCTCGTCGATGGAACAGGCCTCGTCAACGCCCGTATCGGCGACGCATGTGCGGCGCAGCGAGCCGAGATGGGCACCGCAACCGAGATAGGCGCCGATGTCGCGCGCCAGGGCACGGATGTAGGTGCCCTTGCTCACGTGAAAGTGGACATCCCAATACGGAAGGACGCGGGCAAACGAGTCGCCGTCGGGACGGACGAGCTCGACGTCCTGCACGCCCGTCGCGACAAGACGTGCCGCATGCACGGTGACAGGGCGCGGCTCGAGGTCTATGCAGCTTCCCTCGCGTGCCGCCTTGTAGGCGACGACGCCGTTCTTCTTGATGGCCGAATACGCGGGAGGCAACTGTTCGAGCCACCCCGTGAACTCGTCGAGTACGGCCTGGGCATCGGCCGTGCGCATGACGCGGGCGAGCTCGGCATCATCGGCGCTTGTCAGCACGCGTCCCTGCGCGTCATCGGTATCGGTGGAGACGCCGAAGACGATGCGCGCGTCATAGCCCTTGTCATGCCCGGTGAGATACTCGGAAAGGCGCGTCGCTGCCCCCACGCCCACGAGCATGAGGCCGGTAGCCGCCGGATCGAGCGTCCCGGCATGCCCGACGCGCCGTTCGCCCGTAATCTGCCGTACGCGATTGACCACATCGTGCGAGGTCATCCCGTAGGGCTTGTCGAGGGCGAGCACGCCGCATAGCCCGCTGACGCCACGGCGCTGTCTCATAGCATGTCCTCGCGGATCTTCGTGAACGCCGTCGTGCTGGTAACCTCGGCGTCCGTCGTCATCGGAGCGCTTGGCTGCTCGGCAAACGAGGCCGCGACAAGCTCCTCGACGATGGCACGCGCCTCGGGCAACTTGCCGTGGATGGTGAAGCCAGCCGCCGCCTTGTGGCCGCCTCCGTTCATCTTCGCCGCGATGGCGGCAACGTCACGGTCGGTCTTCGAGCGAATCGATCCGCGTACGATGGGACCCTGCTCACGCAACATGACGGCGATCTCCACCCCGTCGAGCTGGCGTATGGCGTCGATGAGCGAGTCGCCATCCTCCTTGCTCGCGCCCAGCTCCTCGAAGTCGGATTCGCATGCCCACGACAGTGCCAGCCTGCCATCGAAGAGGAGCTCGAGCCGACGCACGACGAGCGACTCGAGCTGCAGGGCGGCCCAACTGCGACGCTGGTAGACGTAGCGCGCGACCTCGGAGGGAATCGCGCCTGCCGCCGCCATGTCCGCCGCGGCCATGAGGGCTCGCGAGTCCGCGTTCTGGAACTGGAACCTGCCCGTGTCCGTGACGAGGGCGGTGTAGCAGCACGTCGCGATTTGAGGCGTCATCTCGACACCGGCCTGCTCGAGAAAGTCCCAGACGAGCATGCCGGCCGCCGCAGCCGAACTGTCCACGTAACCGATGTCGGCAAACGACGCATCGCCCTGGTGGTGGTCGATCACGAGCGTCCTCTTCGCCCGCTTGAACACGTACTCGCCGTCACCGGAGCGCGAGACGCTCGGCACGTCGACCAGGATGAAGACATCCGGCCGTGCATGGTACTCGCAGGCGGGCACGAAGTCCGCATAGCACTCCAGGAAGTCATAGAGCTTGGGTTGCTCGCGCGTCGCGAGCAACGGCGTGACCTCGTAGCCGAGGCTACGCAGCCCCAGCGTAAGCGCGAGGACGCTTCCGAGGCAGTCGCCATCCGGATTGACGTGACCGCATATGGCGATGCTATGCGCCCCGTCGAGCAGTTCGATGCCCTGCGTGTAATCGAGCTTCATCATGTTCGTTTCCTTGTCCAGGTGCCCTGAGCATGCGTGAGGAGGCGTCGCTAGCCCTCGTCGGAGAACAGCGAGGCGATGCGCTCGGCAGCATCGACCGACGGATCGATGAAGAAGCGCAGCTCGGGCGTGACACGCCATCCGAGACTCTTGCCGACGAGCGATCGAATGCGTCCCTTGGCAGCCTCGAGTCCTTCCATGACCTCGTCATAGCGACTCGCCTCGGCGCTCACGTAGACATTGGCGACCTCGCGATCCTTGGAGACCTCGACGTCGGTGACCGTCACGAGCTCCAGTCGCGGATCGGCGATCTGGAACAGCAGCACGTTGGCGATCTTCTCGCGAAGCTCCTCGTTGACGCGGCGGGATGTGGGTGTCTGCTTCATGCCTATTCCTTACGGGCGACTTGCTCGATGCGATAGCCCTCGATGACATCGCCTTCCTTGATGTCCTGGAAATCCTCGATGCCAATGCCGCATTCCGTGCCGGCGCGCACGGACGATACGTCATCGCGGTAATGGCGCATGGACATGATGGCGCCATCATGGACGATGACGCCGTCGCGCACGATGCGCACGCGGTCGGTGTTCGCGATCTCGCCCTCGGTGACGATGCAACCGGCGATGACGCCGACCTTGGGCATCTTGAAGGTCTCGCGCACGGTTGCCGAACCGGTGTCGACCTCGACTTCCTCGGGAGCGAGCAAGCCGACGCGTGCGGCGTTGATGTCCTCGATGGCCTGGTAGATGACGCGATACAGGCGGATGTCGACCTTCTCGCGCTCGGCGACCTGGCGCACGCCGGCCTGCGGTCGCACGCCGAATCCGATGATGATGGCATCGGAAGCCGCGGCGAAGTTGACGTCGGTCTCGGTGACGCCACCAACCGCCGCGCGGATGACGTTGATGCGCACCTCGGACTGGTCCATCTTCTCCAGGGCACCGCGCAGCGCCTCGATGGAGCCCTGCGTGTCGGCCTTGACGATGAGGTTGAGCTCGGCGTGCTTGTTGGCCTCGATGCGGGCGAACAGGTCGTCGAGATTCATGTGACGCGGAGCCTCCTGGGCGGCCAGGCGCTGCTTGAGCTCACGCTCGGCGGCCAGGCTACGCGCCTCGGACTCGTTCTCGAAGACGGCGAACTCGTCGCCGGCGCTCGGAACCGAGGACAGACCCAGGATCTCGACCGGGTCGGCGGGCCTTGCCTCCTTGACGGAGTTGCCCTTGGGGTCGACGAGGGCGCGCACGTGGCCGAAGCACACGCCCGCGACGAGAGCGTCGCCCACGTGCAGGGTACCGCGTTGCACGATGACCGTCGCCACGGGGCCGCGACCCTTGTCGAGGTTGGCCTCGATGACGAAGCCGCTCGCGGTCGTATCGGGGTTGGCCTTGAGCTCCAGCACCTCGGCCTGGAGGATGATCGTCTCGAGCAGTTCGTCGATGTTGAGGTTCTGTCGGGCGGAGACCTCGACGAACATGTTGTTGCCGCCCCATTCCTCGGGAATGACGCCGCGCTCGGCGAGCTCGGTCTTCACGCGCTCGGGATTGGCACCCGGCTTGTCGATCTTGTTGATGGCCACGACGATGGGTACGTCGGCGGCCTTGGCGTGGTCGATGGCCTCGATGGTCTGCGGCATGACGCCGTCATCGGCGGCGACGACCAGGACGATGATGTCGGTGACCTGGGCACCGCGTGCGCGCATGGCGGTGAACGCCTCGTGACCCGGCGTGTCGATGAAGGTGATCTGGTTGCCGTTGATCCAGACCACGGACGCGCCGATTGCCTGCGTGATGCCGCCGGCCTCGGCCTGCTGCACACCCGAATGGCGAATGGCGTCAAGCAACGAGGTCTTGCCGTGGTCAACGTGGCCCATGACGGTAACGACGGGCGGACGCGGCTTGAGGTCCTTCTCGTCGTCATGGAAGGTGAACGACATCTCCTCTTCCGGCGAGATGATCTTGACCTCGCGGCCGATATCGCCGGCGATGAGTTCGACCAGGTCATCGCTCATCGACTGCGTGAGCGTGAGCGGCGTACCCAGCAGAAAGAGCCTCTTCACGACCTCGTTGCCGGGCACCTCGAGCGCGTCGGCGAGCTCGCCGACCGTGATGCCGCTCGTAACCTGCACGACGCCGACGGGGACACCGGTGATCTCCGCCTTGCGCTGCGCCTCTTCCTCGGCCTTCTTGGCCGCCTCGGCGGCACGGCGCTCCTTACGCTTCTTGCGGCGGCCGGTCGACTGCTTCTCGGCCTCGGCAACTGCGGCACGTGCCTCCTCGAGGACCTTGTCGCGCTGGAGCTGCTCGGCGACCTGCGCCATCTGACGATAGCGGTCGTCCTCGGACTCGGAATCGACCTCGACCTGCTGACGGCCCTTCTTTTTCTTCTTGGCGCCCTTCTCGCGATAGGGCGACTCGGCCTGCGCCGGCTCGGGAGCCGTCTGCTCGGCCTCGGCATTTCTCGCCTCGGCTGCCTCGCGCTTCTCCTGCGTCAGGCGATTGCTCTCGGCCGCGATCTGGGAGAGGAGCCCGTCGAAGACCGAGGACCTGGCCGGTTTGGCCTTGGCTTCCTCTTCCTCGGCGGCCTCGGCGTCCTGCTGGCTGGCGGCCTTCGCCTCCGCCTCGGCGGCCTCGCGTCGCTTTTGCTCCTTCTGACGACGCTTCATCTCAGCCTGGGCAGCCTTCTTGTGCTCTTCCTCGAGGCGCTTGCGCTCCTCTTCCTCGGCACTGGCCTGCTCCTCCGCGACGTCCTTCGCGGCGTCTTCCCGAGCCTGCTCGCCACGCTTCTCGAGCTCGGGGCCGAGCTCCTTGCGAATCTTGTCGACGTACGCGTCGACGAGCGTGGACGCGTGATTCTTGACGGGAATCTTCATCTCCTTGAGTCTCTCGACGAGCTCCTTGGAGGTCATCCCGAACTCCTTGGCGAGTTCATGTACGCGCATTCCTGCCATGTTTACTATCACCTATCCCCTGCTGACGCCGCGCCCAACGCGCTCATGTAGACGTCAAAGTCGGCCCGAAGCCGTTCGTAGTCATCGTTTCCCACCTTGGTGCGCAGGCGACCGCCCAGCAGGCGCTTCTCGCATGCCCTCTCGAAGCATGCGCTTTCCGCACACACGTAGGCCCCACGCCCCGCCGCCTTGCCGCTCGCATCGAGCGCGACCGTGCCGTCCGCCTTACGGACGAAGCGCACGAGCGCGTGCTTGTCCGAGCTTGCGCCGCAGGCGATGCAGGTGCGTATGGGAGCCCTTTTCGTCATTAGATGAGGGACTCCTCTTCCTCGTCGGATACCTGGCCGTCGGAGTGGATGCCGCAGAAATGCGAGCCGGGACGGGCATGGTTGCGGCAACGCACGCCTTCGGGGCTCACGTACTCGCAGCGCAGATCCACCGGCTCCTCGGGCAGGTCATCCTCCTCGTCGATGAGCGAGGTCATGGACGACAGCGATCCGCCATCGGCCGCGACGAGGCTCGCCGACTTGATGTCGATGTGCCAACCGGTCAGGCGCGCGGCGAGGCGGGCGTTCTGCCCCTCCTTGCCGATGGCAAGCGAGAGCTGGTCATCGGGTACAACGACCGTCGCATAATGCGAATCCTCGTCGATGAGCACGTTGGATACCTTGGCCGGCGAAAGCGCATTGGCCACGAAGGTCACCGGGTCCTCGCTCCACTGGATGACGTCAATGCGCTCGCCGCGCAGCTCGCCCACGACCATGCGGATGCGCGAGCCCTTGGGACCGACGCAAGCGCCGACCGGATCGAGGTTGGACTCGCGGGAGTGCACGGCGATCTTGGAACGGGCGCCGGCCTCGCGCGCGACGGACTTGACCTCGACGACACCGTCGTAGATCTCGGGGACCTCGAGCTCGAGCAGGCGACGGATGAGGTCGGGATGCGTGCGGCTCACGATGATGCTCGGACGGTTGCCGCCGTCGCGCGTGCGCGTGGCGCCCTGGGCCTGCTGGCTGGGATCGCGCACGTCGATGATGAGTGCCTTGATACGCTGGTTATGCTGGTAGTACTCGTTGCTGGGGCGCTCGTTGCGCTCGTTCTCGTTGCGGCGTCTGTCGAAGTGCGGCAACTCGGCCTCGACGCCATCGCGGATCTTGATGATGGTGAAGTCGGGCGTGGTCTGGAGCACGGTGCCGGTGATGAGCTCGCCCTTGCGGTCGGCAAATTCCTTGTAGATGCTCGCACGGGCCGCGTCACGGACGATCTCGTTGATGACGCGCTTGGCGTTCTGGGCGGCGATGCGCGACACGTTGTCCGGCGTGACGTCGCGCGGCTCGTAGTCCTCGTACTCGCCGGTCTCGGGATCCTCCTCGCCGATACCGACCATCTCGTAGACGAAGATGCGGCCACTTTCACGGTCGATGGTGACCTGTGCATCCCAATCGAGGTCGAGGATGCCCTTATAGCTGCGCGCGAGATCCTGCTCGAGGCGCTCGAGAACGGCAAGCTGGTCGATGCCGCGCTCGGTGGCAAGATCGGTGAGTGCGCTGATGAGTTCTGATGACATGGTTCCTCCCTATTTAGTTGTCCTGGCCAAGCGACGCATCCTCGTCATCGAAGTTGCGTCCGCCAAAGTCAATCTGGCCGATGATGTGCGCCCTCTTGATGCGATCGAAGGCGATGCGCTCCATCGTGCCGTCTTCCATTTCGAGCACGAGCTCGTCACCATCGAGCCCATGCGAAATACCCGTGTACTTGCTGCGCGGCGCCCCTGGCTTGAGGTAGATGACCGTCATCTCGCCCGCGAAGCGGTCGAAGTCGGTGCGTTTGCGCAGCGGTCGGTCGATGCCGGGAGACGAGACCTCGAGATCGTACGATTCGATGAAGGGATCGACTTCCTCGATCGTCGCATCCACCCACTCCTGGGCGTCGACGAGCTCGTCGAGCGTGATGCCACCGGCCGGTGTGTCAAGGAACACGCGCAGGATGGGGCGCTTGCGCGTGCCGGCCACCTCGACCGTCACGAGATCGAGTCCATGCTCGCTCGCGAGCGGCTCGAGCGCCTCTATCAGCCTGTCTTCCCTGTTCACCTACTGTCTCCTTACAAACAAAGAAAGCGGGGCAAATCCCACTTTCTCCTCGACTTCTCTGACTTAACGGCGGCGTAGAAAGCCGTACCGTGGCTGCGAGCAGCCTCGAAGCGCATTAAATGCCCGCTTCGACAAGCCATCCTATTGTACTCGGATTCATGCGCAAGTCAATGAGACAAAACCCGCCGGGGCGCTTTTGCCTCATTGTGTCACGGGGTCAGACCCCTTGGCACACTTGCGACGCGCCCCATCGCGAAAGGAGCCCGCAGGCAGAAAGGCGGGCGGAGCCCCAAACTCCACCCGCCTCATGAGGAAAAGGTACGCGAATCAGTGCGTTCTTACTTGAGCTCGCCCAGCTCGTAGACCTTCATCACGCCTAGATTGACATCCTCGTCGGTGCAATCCGCGTCGAACTGCCTCGTCACGAAGCGGTCGTCTTCGACCGTCAGGCTGTACTTGCCCGGTTCGATCTTCTTGAACCAGAAGTCGCCGAAATCGTCGGTCAGCGTCTCGCGCTTGTTACCGGCCGCATCCACGAGCGTCACCTTGGCGCCAATGACCACCTCGTCACGCATGGGGTCAATCACCTGCCCGGCGATCCAGCGCTTGGGGAGGTTCAGATAGTAGACGTGGCTTCCCGGCGCGAGCCTTTCGGCTTTGGCAAGCTCTTCGGCAACCTCGTCGACGTCAACGAAACGGAGCGCCCCCATGGCGCACGCGTCGACGCACCGGGGAACCGCCCAGCCGTCATCGAGCAGATGCGCGCATCCGGCGCATCCCTGCGGAATCTGCAGCTCCTCATTCCAGAACACGCCATCGAACCTGTCGGCGATATCCTTGCGACCCCTTGCCTTCTCCGGGTCGATGTACATCACGCCATCCTCGCGCACCGTCACGACATCCGACGCAAAGTCCGCGAGTGCGTCGTCTTGGGCCCCAATCAGGGGAAGGTACGTCATGTTCACCTTGGGAACCGTCCCGTGTACGGTCTGCTCGACCTTGCACCAGAACTGGCCCGTGTCGGGCTGCTCGGCCGCGTAGGGTAGCCAGGATTGTCCGCAATGCTCGTCCTTGCAGGCGATCTGGCAGTTATGGCAACCGTTGCAACGGTCGACGTCTATCAGAAATGCTTTCTTCGCCATGGCCTTATGCCTCCTTCACGATGCGATCGGTTGCCAACATGCCCTCGGCAGGGTCGTAGTCGCGGTCGAATTCTTCGGGGTACTTCTTCGCGAGCTCCAACACGTCCACCTTCTCGATGTTCGCGAGGAAGCCGTTCGTCACCTCGCCGGGCGCGTTCTTGGAAGTGGTCGCACCGGGACAGATGAGGTTGTTCGCGCCGCCACGGTCGAGACCGCCCGTACCCGTGACGATGCTGTCGACACGCGCGCCATGATCCTGGCTGATGACGCTCGGACGGATGCGCTCGGTCACGTACGCACCGCCGAGGACGCTGCCGCGCTCGTTGAAGATGCGCACGATGTCGCCGTTTTCGATGCCGAGTCTGCGGGCGTCAATGGGGTTGATCCAGACGGGTTCGTACTTGTAGCCGTCGGGCCCCTCGACCTTGCAGGTCTCTATCTCGCGAAGCCAGGTGATGTCGTCGTGCTCGGCATGGACACGCCAACGCGGATGGTTCGACACGACCAGGAACGGATAGTCCTTGCCTCGGTCGTTCGTCAGACGCTCATGATGCTCCGGACTCTCCTCGATCCACTGGGGCACGGGTGGACGCTCGCCGTCGTCACCCCAGCAATCCGCGATGCCCGTCGCGTAGAACTCGATCTTGCCCGTGGGCGTTGCCAGCGGGAAGCTCTCGGGATCCTCGTAGAAGTTACGCATGCCGATGGGCTCGGCCTTCCATTGCTCCTCGTCCATGAAGCGGATGGGCAGATAGCCTTTCTCGAGGAATTCGCCGTAGGGCATGTGCTCCTGGCAGCCGCCCAGCGTATAGCTGCGCAGCTGAAGCGATTCGTAACCGGGCTCGCCGAACACGTGCTCGGTGGATGCCTCCTGCATGGCGACGAAGTCCTCGTCATCGGTACCGGCCGACTCCGTGTTCTGCGCGGCGGTCATGGGCGGATAGACCCAGTGCTCCCACAGTTCATCGGCGACGCCCAGCTTCTCCGCGATGGCGAGCACCGCCTCCGAATCGGACTTCGCCTCGCCGACGACGTCACATGCCTGCTCCTCGAGCACGACCATGTCGTTCTCGCCGCATTGCGTGGACGTGGCGATGTCATGCTGCTCGAACTTGGTCGAGATGGGCAGGATGATGTCGCCGAACAAGGTGTCGTTCTCCATCCAGGGATGCTGCACCAGATAGAACTCGATGGAAGGGTGGCGTAATGCCTCTTGCATGCGGTTACCGCCGTTCCAGCAAGTCGACCAGCAGGGAGTGTCCGTCCAGATCATGTGGATGCGCTCGTTGCCCGGAAGCGGATACTCGTAGGGCGTGAACTGGTCCTCGCGCGAAAGGCCCGCCACGACGCGACCGTACCAGGTGAGTTTCTCGCCTTCCGGCATCGTGATGGCATCGGGCACAAGCGTCTGCGGAATGAAGCTGATGAGGTCGGTGCCCGCGACATGACCGGTATATCCGGCCCACATGAAGGTCCCCCACTCGCCGTGCGGGATGGGATTGAGGCTCTGCATGCCGTAGAGGCCCCATTCCATCATCTTGAACATGTTCTGGCCGGGCTTGCCCACGCCCTGCATGGCGAGCAAGGCGACCTCGAGACGGGCGGGTTCGTGGGCGAACACCGAGCGAATGTAACCGCCGCCATTGCAATGGACGGTAGACACCTTATGCGTGGCCCAGTAGTGGGCAAGCGCCTTGATGTCCGCCGCGGGAACGCCGCATTTCTCCTCGGCCCACTCGGGCGTCTTGGGCTGCCCATCGGCACCGCCAAGCACGTAATCCTTGAACCAGTCGAAGCCATCCGTATGGGTGGCGATGTAATCCTTGTCGTAGGTACCCTCCCTGAGCCAGGTCCACGCGATGGCAAGCCAGAGCGCGGCGTCGGTGTTGGGAAGAACCGGAATCCACTTGTCGGCGTGAATGGCGGCGCCATAGTTGAGGTCGGGACAGATGTAGATCTGCTTGATGCCGATCTCGGTCCAGAAGTAGCTGATTTTCGACGCCATCTGGCCACCCCAACCCCACGGAGTCGTCTCCGGGTCGCAGCCCACGCAGATGACGGCATCGGAGTTCTCGCAGATGTCCCAGAGCAGGTTCGACTGGTATGCCTGCTGGCCAACCGGATCCATGCCCCACATGTGCTTTGCGCCCCAATACCAGCCTTCCCAGCTATCGGGCTGGCGAGCCTGCAGCGTAAAGCCTCCGAGAAGGTTCATGAGGTGCGTGTTGCAGCCATGGCTCGCGTGCATGACCTTCGTCTCCCCATGACCGTCGCCCTGGCAGAACACCGACGCGTTGCCATAGGTGTCGATGACGCGGCGAATCTCGTCCGCGCAAATCTGGGTGGCCTCGTCCCAGCTGATGCGCTCGTAACCGGAAATGCCACGGTTCTGCGGATTGCGCTCCCCATGCGGATCCCAGTCGACGCGCTTCAGTGGGTACGGCACGCGGTTGTGCGAGTAGATGCGCTTCTTGTAGCCTATGGCCATCGGCGGCAACGTCGTGACGAGACCACTTGTCAGCGTGTGGCCGCGCACCTCGATCTTCCAGGGATTGATTTCGTCTTCGGTGTACTTGTCATCGAGATGAAGCGGGCGGATACGCGCGATGCGTCCGTCCTTCATGTCGACGGCAGCCGTGTTCGACCCCGAGCCGAATCCACACCATCCGGTGGTCTTGTACACGGTCTTGTCAGCTGTCCTTCCCATCTCACTCCTCTCGTAGAGCCAACGGCGGATTTCGCAGCTCGCCGCTTTCGATGATTCAACTCTACGGAGGATGGGAGCCATTGCCCATGACACAGTGCTTATACCCTGATAAGCGCTACCTATGAAGCTCTATGACCGAGCGTTATCGATTAGATGTCCAGCTTCAGTGACAGATTTGACGCACCGTCTTGGGCAAGCAGATAGGGCAGGAAGGCATGGTTGATCACGAGTTCGGAGCCCCGCGAGACGATGTGCTCCACGACGGGGAGTGCCTTTTCGTTGTCCCCACGATACGCCACGCAAAGCTCGCGCTTGGACATCTCCCCTTCCACGGGCAATGCCGGACGGTTGGTGCCGCTACCGGAGAACAGAACCATCATGGAGGTGGTGAAATGGGCCCGTTCCGTCCTGTCCATGAGCTCCAGGTACGCCTTCGTGGGCATGCGCTCGACAAGCGCTTCGGATACACCGGCATGGGACACGACTTCCTCGTACCAAGGCGAGAGCCCGGCGAGGCCCTCCGGTAGCAAGAGCGACGTTTGCCCAAGGTCCTCGTCCGCTATGCTTTCTCTGCCGACCAAGGGAGATGCAGGCGAAAGCGAGAGCAGCAACCTTTCCTCCTGAATGGTGCGAAACGCCAGATGCGCCGGGCAGAATTGTCTCGGGAGAAAGGCGATATCGGTGATTCCATCGATGACCCTCTTGGCAAGGACCGTCGAGGTTACGATCGACGCATCGAACCTGAGGTCCGGAAACGTGTTGGCGACCTGAGGCAATACGAACAAACTGAGTGGAAGGTAGAAGCTGTCGATGTGTATCGTCTGCGCATCCTGCTGCTTCAGCGCGTCGATCTCGGCGGACACCTCCTTCAAGTCGAAGAGGATGCGATGGGCATGGGCGAGCAGTATCTCGCCGTACGGGGTGATGGAAAGTTGGTTATGGGACCGGTCGAACAGCGTGCAGCCAAGCTCCGCCTCTAGCTTCTTGAGGTTTTGGCTCAATGCCGGCTGCGAAATGAACAGCTTGTCAGCCGCTTCCCGCATGGTGCGGCTCTCGGCAATCGCCTTGAATTGCTCTAGCTGGTGAATTTCCATCTTGCGCGCCCCTCGATGATTCTGCGGCGCCATTTTACTACGAGGCGACGGCTAGGATTTCCCGACTCCACTCCACAGCGCTCGAAATGACAGATGTGACAGGGGCCAGCCCCTGTCACATCGTCGCCAGGCGCGTCACGCAGCCCGATTACATAGCGGGACATGGGTGCGACCAGAGCGACTGGGTCTCGAAGCTCTGGTGTACCCATGTCCCGCGTTTCAGCCAGCAAGCAATCCCTCTAGTTCGCCACCACGTTGACGACGGTCGGGGCGACGATCGTCTTGCGCACGGTGAGCCCCTCGATGCGATCGGCGACAGCGGCAAGCGCCGCATCAACGATCTCGTCCTCGCTCGCATCGGCGGGCGGCCGGGTGTGGGCCAGCCCCGCTCTCCAAT
>OGQA01000370.1_pt1 | contig 24775 bp, 23 predicted proteins | sample 1553011 | NCBI WGS metagenome assembly OGQA01 (sample SAMEA2580256, study PRJEB22360) | human gut metagenome | biome: human gut; feature: human-associated habitat; material: faeces | place: Denmark | collected 2008/2010 | reverse complement strand
GATGCTGCCGCCGAAAGAACAAACGCCAGTTTGCCCGACCAGGAGGCTCGACCAGCCAACTGAGCAGACTCGGTTGAGGTTGACATACTCTCTCTCTTTCTATCCCACACATATGGGAAGTCATACATGGACTTTACGCCCACTAGGCGCCGCTATGCGCCTTAGACACTTATGAAACATGATTGTAATAGTGGCTACTATAGCGTAAACACTTATAGAGGTTTTGAGAGAAGGACGGGCGGCGTTCTTAACGAACTAACGGTACCGAAAACTCCGCATTGTCTCTCTCGTCTACAGCGCTCATTTCAGCGGGTTATGCACACGCTCACCTTCGTAGCTAACGTTCCAAAACACCAAGCCCTGCGCTGGCGCGTTTTCGCCCGCCGCCGCGCGATTGCGCGCCTCGAGCACCTCTGCGATCCATTCCGGCCTGCGCCGCCCAAGGCCAACCGCCACCAGCGTACCCACAATGGTTCGCACCATCGAGTGGAGAAAGGCGTTGCCCTTCACCGTGATAACCACCAGGTTTTCGCCCCACGCGTCTTCGCGCGACACGTCGATGCTAAACACATTGCGCATGGTTGATTTGCCTTCAGCGGATGCCGCCATGCAGAAGCTTTTGAAGTCGTGTTCACCTATCAAGTAAGCAGCCGCTGCACGCATGGCTTCAAGGTCGAGCTCTTTGGGAATATGCCAACAGAAGCCCTTCATCAAAAGAGGCTTATAAGCATCGGTGCAGATGAAGTACTTGTATTCGCGCATCGTACAGGAAAAACGCGCCGAGAAATCGCTGCTCTGACGACGCACCGACTTAACGGAAATATCCTCATGGGTCAGAGCGTTCAGAGATCGTAGCAATTTGAACTCGCTGCGACAAGCAAGTTCTTCTTCCGAAAGAGAAAAGCTCACCACCTGACCACGCGCATGAACGCCCGAATCGGTGCGTCCCGCGCATACCGTTTCGATAGGGCGACGGAACACCAACCCCAGCGCCTCTTCGATGCTTCCTTGCACCGTAAGCTGGCCGGGCTGTCGCGCAAAACCGGCAAAGGGCTCTCCGTTGTACGAAACCAAGAGGGAAAGGATCACCTCGCCCTTTCCCTCTTGGGTTGCCTTCTGTATTGCATCGCCATTGTTACCGGGTTCCACTAAGAAGCCCTCCAAACCGTGCGTCCAAACAGGTCATATAGGTGCGCCTTCAAATGCTGATTGCCCGAATCGGCCGTCATGGGCAGCTCGGCGCGCATACGTCGTCCGTCGGCCTGACGCACATAAAGCACTACCGGGTCTTTTCCTGGATGGTCTTTCAGGATGCGCATCAGCTTATCGGAGGTCACCGAATCAAGCTCGCGCGTCGCAATGCTCAACTCAAGCTGAAGCGGGGCAACATTAGCGTCTTCGTCGGAAAGCTCCAGTAGAGCAGCTTCATACACGATGATCTGGCTGCCGCGATCGCTTACTTCGAACTTACCCTTGCAGGTGATAATCGCATCTTCCTGAATGGCTTCCTTGAACTTGTCGTAGTTGAAGCAGACACACTCAACATGCCCCGAGGTGTCTTCGAGCGTGAAACTTGCCATCAGGGTACCGCGCTTAGTTCGCCGAACATTCGTCTCGGAAACCATTCCAGCAAATGTAGCTGACTTAATGCCCTGCTCTCGCTCGCTCAATTCACCCAAGGTGTATTTCATAGTACGCGAAAGGTAGTTCTCGTAGCGTCGCAACGGATGGTCGGAAACGTACATCTTCAAGATGTCCTTCTCGAAGGCAAGCAAGGTCTTCTTATCCCACTCCACGCCATCGGGCTCGGGAATATCGTCCTTGAAGCTTTCATCCACATCCGAGAACATGCTAAACATATCAAGCTGACCAGCCGCTTTGTCCTTCTGGCGCTTCGCCGCGCTTTCAAGAAGAGACGTTTCGTCGATAAGATGCATCAGCTGCTTGCGAGTATAGCCCGTAGAATCGAACGCTCCTGATTTCACCAATGCCTCGAGCGTCTTGCGGTTATAAGCCGAAGAGTCGACGCGATTCACGAAATCATGCAGCGAAGTAAACTCACCGTTCTTCTCTCGCTCGTCGATGATGCACTGAGCCACCTTTTCGCCTACACCGCGAACGCCCGCCAAGCCAAAACGGATCCCCTCTTCAAGCGGGGTGAATTCCAGATTGGACGAGTTAACATCAGGCGGCAAAACAGGAATGCCGCTGCGGTTGCAGCTCGCAATGTACTTGATAAGGCGATCGTTGTTGCCCATGTAACTGGACAGAACAGCAGCCATATACTCGTTCGGATAATGCGCCTTCAGGTATGCCGTACGCATAACGAGCAACGCATATGCTGCAGAGTGCGATTTATTGAACGCGTACTTTGCGAACTTCTCGGCGTCTTCCCAAATTTCTTTAGCGATGTCGAGCGAATAGCCGTTTTCTACTGCGCCATTGTTCCAGTCTTCTTGAAGCTCGCGCATAACATCGAGCTTCTTCTTACCCATTGCCTTACGCAGCTTATCTGCCTTACCAGCAGAAAAACCGCTCATGACCATGGACACCTGCATGATCTGTTCTTGGTAGACCATCGTGCCGTAGGTTTCTTCCAGGATAGGACGCAGACGATCATCGTAATAGTGGACGGGGCTCTTGCCTTGTACCACCTTTACATAGTCTTCAACCATGCCAGACTCAAGCGGGCCCGGGCGGTTAAGTGCGATGGAGGCCACAACGTCAGAAAAGCGCTCTGGCGGAATCTGCGCGAACAGGCTCACATACAGCGCGCCTTCAACCTGGAACAAACCATCCATGTTGAGGGGCATTCCGTTCTTGCGAAGCTCGCCACGCATCAGGGCAAACGCACGATCATCTTCAATGGGGATTTCTTCCGGAAGAAGCTTTTCGCCCGTAGTTGCCTCGATGTTGTTGCAGGCACGCGAAAGCACGCCCAAGGTACGCAGGCCAAGGAAGTCCATCTTTAGCAGACCCAGGTCAGGCGTATAGTGACCGTCGTACTGGGTGATGATGCCGCCGCCCTTGGTATCGCGTTTCATGGGGACATGATCGCTCATGGGGTCGCGGCAAATGATGGTTGCGCACGCATGCACGCCTTCACCGCGCACATGGCCCTCGATAGACTTTGCGGCGTCAATAACGCGCTTTACATCTTCTTCAGTATCGTAGGCTTTTTTCAGGTCGGGGTTGGTCTCGAGCGCACCATTGATGGTGATGCCCAGCTCTCCACCAATAAGTTTGCAGATACGGTCACCCACGGCATAGGGGTAGTCCAAAACACGCGCAGCATCACGCACGGCGTTTTTTGCCTGCAACTTGCCGAACGTGATAACGCCCGCAACATGGTCTTCGCCGTAGAATTCGCGAATATGCTCGATAACATCCTGACGATGCTGATCGTCGAAGTCGACGTCGATATCGGGCATCTCAACACGTTCAGGGTTGAGGAAACGTTCGAACATCAAGCCGTTCTTAATGGGGTCGAGGTCGGTGATGCCCATGGCGTACGTGCAGAGCGATCCTGCAGCAGAGCCACGACCAGGGCCTACGCCGATGCCATTTTCACGAGCCCAGCGGATATACTCCTGAACGATGAGGAAGTAAGCTGGGAAACCCTGCTGAATAATAATGTTAGCTTCGTATTCGTACTGTTCCAGAACCGACTTTTCCTTGCCGGTGTTGTCGGCGATAACGACATTGCGCCAATCGGGCCCATAGCGATGCTCGAGACCCTTCTCGATCTCTTCGCGGAAGAGCATTTCCTCGGTATAGCCTTCAGGCAGCGGGAAGCGCGGAAGAATTTCGTCTCGTTCCAGTTCTACATTGCACTTTTCAGCGAGCAAAACCGTGTTGTCGCACGCCTCGGGGAAGTCTTTCAGTGCCTGGCGCATTTCTTCCTCGGTCTTCATGTAGAACTGGTCGTTTGGGAATTTGAAGCGCTTTTCCTGAGTAACCGTGGCGTTGGTGCCGATGCAGAGCATAATATCCTGTGCCATTGCGTCTTCCTGCGTAAGGTAATGGAAGTCGTTGGTGGCAATGGTTTGCAAGCCCAGCTCACGAGCTAGCTGGGTAAGCTTGCAGTTCATTTCATACTGGGACATGCCAGCATTTGTGGTAATGCCCTGGTCCTGAAGCTCGATATAAAAATCGCCCGGCTCGTAAAGTGCGGCGAATTTCTGCGCCCACTCCTTGGCCTCGGCAAACGCTCCATCATCGATGCAGCGAGGGATAATGCCTGCAATGCATGCACTGGTAGCAATAATTCCCTCAGAATACTTCTGGAGCATCTCGAACGTAGTGCGCGGACGATAATAGAAATTGTCTACATGCGATTCACTGACCAGTTTCAACAGGTTGTGATACCCCGTATTGTTCTTAGCCAAAAGAATCATGTGATGAAGCTTTTGCTTTTGCTTCTTCAGTTCGCTGTCGGTGGTGAAGTAGATCTCGCAACCAAAAATAGGCTTGACCCACTTGCCGGTTTCGTTTTTGACCTTGCGGCAAGCTTCATCGAGCTCTGGAACGCCAGACATAACGCCATGGTCAGTGATAGCTACGGCAGGCATATCCAAATCGGCTGCGCGCTTGACCATGTCATAGATGTGGGTAGCACCGTCTAGCAGAGAATACTCGGTGTGGCAGTGTAAGTGAGCAAATGCCATGTACGTCTCCTATGCTGTGCGCGAATGCGCAACCTCGAATTTCTTTTCGTTCCTTATTGTGCCATCGAATACAAAAAAAGGCAGACTTGCAATCAAAACAACAGTTCTTGTTCGATTAGCACGCAGGAGCGTCGTAATGAAAGCCTCCCTCAGGCGCGTATAGCGAAAGACACGAGGGTAGCACAAGCGCAAGAAGGAGGGCCTGCGGGCCGGTAGCTTAATCCTGGGACGCGAGCTTGCTTTCGTCGATTGAAGCTCGCTGGCTCCAGTTGGGGCCACCGCCTCTGGAGGGCATGGCTTCTGCGTTATTTCACCAAGGCATGCTCCGAAGTGTCCGGCGGGGAGCAGGGTTTCATAGTGATCCGTTCTCCACGTTTCGGCGGGGGCAGGATTCCACCTTGATGCGTTCACCACTGGTCGGCGATGGCAGGATATCTCAGCGATGCGTTCTTCGCGTGTCGACGGTGGCAAAATATTTGCCTAGAGCATTCCCAGGCACTCATCCGTGGCAAGATTTTCGCTTGATGTATGACAAAAGAGGCCTCGGACGGAAAAACACCCCCTCTGTGGCAACATATCGCCGATATGCATCCAAAATGAGCTGGTCTTGGCAAGATTTACGCACCGCGTATCTAAAAAGCCCTGCAAACCGCTGTTTGGGAATACACATAGTGAAAATCTTGCCAGGAAGGACCCCCTTTTCCGTCCAAGACCTATAAATCATACATAGCGCGAATTTCTTGCCATCCTGTCTCCCCAAACCGCGCAAAATCGCCAGCGGCTGATCGCTTGCACTTGCAATCTCCCGGGCAATCGGCATTGCCACCCACTTCATATACCTTCACGAACACAAAAAAGGCGACCCCGTAGGGTCGCCTTTCAATTCTGGCACAGATCAGAAAAACCAACTGAAGGTAATCGTGGATGATCCTTACTTGTACAGGTCTTCCTTTTCCTTTGCAGCAAGCTGAACCTTACACCAGCGCAGCTTACGCGTCAGAAGAGAGCGAGAAACGATGCTCGTCTCGCTGAGGTTAGCGATCTTCTCTTCAAGCACAGGAATATCCTTGTTAAGCCTGTCGACGTTGATGCGCTCGATCTGGCGCGTCTTGTCGCAAATAACGATGACGCGGTCCTTCAACACCTGGACATAACCACCCATGATGGCAGCGCTCAAAACTTCGCCGCCCTCCTGTTGGGTGCGGGCCCAGATGACGCCGTCCTTAAGGGCGGATGCAAATGGCTCATGGTTTTCCATGATACCCAGTTCACCTTCGGTGCCGGGAACCATGACATTGTAGAGCTCACCTGAGAAGAGCACCTTGTTCTTTGCTACGACATCACACCTGATCACCGACATGACTTACTCCTCTGCCTGAAGCTTCTCGTAGGCTGCGTAAACATCCTCGATAGAACCGGTAGTACGGAAGCAAACCTCGGGGATATGGTCACAGTTGCCCTTGAGGATCTCGTCGAAGGAGCGAACAGTGTCCTCCATCTTTACATAGACGCCATCCTGGCCGGTGAACTGCTTAGCAACATGGAAGTTCTGGCCGAGGAACTGCTGCACCTTACGTGCGCGGTTAACGATGACCTTCTGATCTTCCGTGAGCTCGTCCATACCAAGAATTGCGATGATGTCCTGGAGGTCCTTGTAGTTCTGCAGGATCTCCTGAACGCCAACTGCAACGCGGTAGTGCTCTTCGCCAACGATCTCGGGATCGAGAGCGCGAGAGCTGGACTCCAGCGGGTCAACAGCAGGATAGATGCCCATTTCGGCGATGGAACGGTTAAGAACCGTCTTAGCGTCGAGGTGGGTAAACGTCGTGGCCGGCGCGGGGTCGGTCAAGTCGTCGGCGGGAACATATACGGCCTGTACGGACGTAATAGAACCGGTCTTGGTAGAGGTAATGCGCTCCTGAAGGTCGCCCATCTCGGTAGCGAGGGTGGGCTGGTAGCCTACTGCGGAAGGCATGCGGCCAAGAAGTGCGGATACCTCAGAACCTGCCTGGGTAAAGCGGAAAATGTTGTCGATGAACAGCAGAACGTCCTGACCCTGGTCACGGAAATACTCTGCTTCGGTCAGGCCGCACAGGCCGACGCGAAGACGAGCTCCCGGAGGCTCATTCATCTGACCGTAAACTAAGCAGGTCTTGTTGATAACGCCTGCATCGGTCATTTCCAGGAACAGGTCGGTACCCTCACGGGTACGCTCGCCAACGCCGGTGAATACAGACGTACCACCATGCTCCTGGGCCAGGTTGTTGATGAGCTCCTGAATGATAACGGTCTTACCAACGCCTGCACCGCCGAACAGACCGGTCTTACCACCCTTAATGAAGGGCTGGATAAGGTCGATAACCTTAATACCGGTTTCGAAGATCTCGGTCTTGTTGACGAGCTCTTCATAAGCGGGGGCAGGACGATGGATAGGTGCCCACTGCTTAACGTCGGGCATGGGCATACCGTCAACGGGCTGGCCCATAACGTTCCAGATGCGGCCGAGGGTCTCAGGACCTACGGGCATCTTCATAGGTGCACCAGTGTCCTGTACGGGCAGACCACGTACCAGGCCGTCGGTAGACGACATGGCAACGGAGCGAACCAGGTCACCAGGGAGGTGCATCTGAACCTCGAGAACGACATTGATGTCGCCCACGGGGGTAGTAGCTTTCACGGTCAGAGCGTTGTAGATCGCCGGCATATGATCCGGAGCGAACTCAACGTCGACAACAGGGCCAACGATACGGACAATGTGTCCGATGGCACCCTGCGTGGCCGCAGAAGCAGTATTGGTTTCTTCAGCCATTTAGTCCTCCAAAGCTGCGGCGCCACCGACGATCTCGTTGATCTCGGTCGTAATAGCGCCTTGACGTACACGGTTGTAGACACGGTTGAGGGTCTCAATCATGTCATTGGCGTTGTCCGTCGCATTCTTCATTGCATTGCGACGAGCAGCCTGCTCAGCTGCTGCTGAGTCAATGAGCATATAGTAGATATGACCTGCAATATACTCGGGAAGGAAGTGATCCAAGACATCTTCCTCGCTGGGCTCGTAATCGATAGCACCCGGAAGATCGGGGTTATCGGGAGTCGGCTCGGTGATGCCGCCGCCCTTGACAAATACCTCGCCCTTGGGGAGGAATGCCTTCGGGTTTACCGGCAACAGAGGCTGCTGGATCAGAACCTGCTCACCTGCGTTCTTCGCATGGTTGTAAAGAACGACTACCTCGTCAATTTCGCCAGAGAGGTAATGCTCCATAGCATAGTCAGCCAGGGCATCAGCCTCTTCGACGCGAGGATCAGCGGACAGGTCGCGGAAGGCAAGCACCGTATCGATACCACGATACTTGAAGTAGCCGATCGCCTTCTTGCCACATGCGGCAACAGCGACCTCCTTGCCCTCTGCCTTGCGCTCCTTCATGATCTGCTCGGCACGACGAAGCACGCTGGAATTGAAGCCGCCAGCCAAACCACGGTCGGAGGCGATGACCACAATAAGGGTCTTCTTAACCTCGTCATGCGCCGTCGCGAGCGGTGCAGTAGTACCGCCCATGCGTGCGATGTTGGCCAGCATCTCCTTCACAGCCTCGCCATAAGGCGTAGCAGCTTCGACACGCTCGGTCGAATGACGGATTTTAGCAGCAGCAACCATCTGCATGGTATGCGTAATCTGCTTCGTCGATTCGACGGACTTGATTCGCCTTTCAATATCGTGAAGGTTGGGCATAGTGACCTACCTTACGCGATGAACTGAGCCTTGAATGCCGGGATAGCAGCATTCAGTTCAGCCTCTACTTCGTCGGTGAACTTCTTTGCATCAGCAAGCTTGTCCATAACGCCATTGCCAGAGTGATGCAGGTAGTCGAGCATCTCAGCGCGGAAGCGAACAATGCTCTTAACCGGTACATCGTCCAGGAAGCCATGAGCGCCAGCCCAGATAGCAGTTGCCTGGTCTTCAACGGACATCGGGGTGTAACGACCCTGCTTAAGAAGCTCGGTCATTGCAGCACCACGGGTAAGCTGCTGCTGAGTTGCAGCGTCCAGGTCGGAACCGAACTGGGTAAATGCAGCGAGCTCGCGATATGCAGCGAGGTCAAGGCGTAGCGTACCAGCAACGGACTTCATGGACTTCACCTGAGCGGAGCCACCAACGCGGGATACGGAGATACCAACGTTAACAGCAGGACGCTGACCCTGATAGAACAGGTCGGTGGTGAGGTAAATCTGACCGTCGGTAATGGAGATAACGTTCGTAGGGATGAACGCACCAACGTCACCAGCCTGGGTTTCGATGATAGGCAGTGCGGTAAGAGAACCTGCACCGTTTTCATCGGACAGCTTACATGCACGCTCGAGCAGACGAGAATGCAGGTAGAAGATGTCGCCAGGATATGCCTCGCGTCCGGGAGGACGATGCAAGGTCAGGGACATCTGACGATATGCAACGGCCTGCTTGGTGAGGTCGTCGTAGATGCAGAGTACGTGGCCGCCAGGATTCTCAACGTTAGCGGGCTTGCCGTCTTCGCCGTTGTACATGAAGTACTCGCCCATTGCAGCACCAACCATAGGAGCCATGTACTGCAGAGGAGCAGGATCGGATGCGGTAGCGGCAACAACGATGGTGTAATCCATAGCGCCAAAGCGCTCAAGGGTCTCAACAATGCCGGATACGGTGGAAGCCTTCTGACCTACAGCAACGTATACGCAGACCATGCCCTTGCCCTTTTGGTTGATGATGGCATCAACGGCAATAGAGGTCTTACCGGTCTGACGGTCGCCAATGATGAGTTCGCGCTGGCCACGGCCAATCGGAATCATTGAGTCAACTGCGAGGATACCGGTCTGCATCGGCTCTTCAACAGGCTGACGCTCATGAACGCCGGGAGCCTTGAATTCTACCGGGCGGGTAGCAGTGGTCTCAATGGGGCCCTTGCCGTCGATAGGCTGGCCGAGCACGTTAACAACGCGGCCGAGCATAGCCTTGCCAACAGGAACCTCAAGAATCTTGCCAGTGGTACGTACCTGGTCGTTTTCCTTAATTGCGGTGACGTCACCGAGGAGTACGGCGCCAACCTCATCTTCTTCGAGGTTCTGCACCAAACCGGAAACGATACGTCCATCGGAAGCGACGAACTCGAGAAGCTCGCCAGACATCGCACCCTTAAGGCCGTCGATACGCGCAATACCGTCGCCAATTTGTACAACCGTGCCGGTCTCGCGAGACTCAACGCTGGTGTTGATGGCGTCGAGCTGCTTGCGCAGTGCGGCGTCGATAGACTGTGCGGTGATTTCAGTCACTAGCATTCACCTCCATCTTTCTTTTTCAGAGCAATGCGAGCCTTGTCGAACTGCGTGCGGACACTCGCATCGACATATCGGTCGCCAGTGCTCAGGATAATGCCGCCCTGGATCGAAGGATCGATGTGCTCAACAAGAACACAGTCGCGACCCAGATCAGATTCGGCCTTATTGGTAATTACGGTTCGCAGGTTGTCATCAAGTTCAACAACCGTCGTCACATCAACAACGTTGAAGTTAAGCTTGCTCTCGATGAGATCCTCGTACAGAGAAACAACGCGGCGGAACAGTGCTGCGTCGCAGCGAGAAGCCATAACTCCAAGAAGCTCTTTGACCACTGGGTTGTAGCCATCGAAAACGTTGCCTGCAAGCGCCTGGCGCTCTTCAGCAGTGTAAGCCTCGTTATCCAACGAGAGACGTAAATCGATGTTGGTTGCCATGAACCCAAGGATCTGGCGCATCTGGTTGCGAACCTCAACGACAGCGTCACGACCGCCGGTGGCGTTAGCGCCATCGATGGCAGCGTTGGCGTAGGCTGCAATCGTTTCATTGATGACAAGACGATTAGCCATTTAGACTACCTGCCTCTTTCACGTAGCGCTCGATGAGCTTACGGTGCTCATCGTCGCTGAAATCCTCACCGATCAGGCGAGATGCAACGGCAATAGAAGTATCTGCCATGGTAGCCTGAAGCTCCTTGATGGCATTTTCCTTCTCCTGCTCGATTTGCGCACGAGCCTTGTCGACAATGGCATCTGCCTCAGCCTGAGCCTTAGCGGTGATCTCTTTTTCGAGAGCGTCGCCGGTGAGCTTGGCATTGTTGAGGATCTGCTGAGCCTGGGTTTTTGCACCCTCGAGCTGCTCACGATACTCAGCCAGAAGTCGTTCGCTTTCCTGTCGTGCCTCTTCGGACTTCTCCAAAGAGTTCTTGATCGTTTCCTCACGCTTGTTCAGCATGCCCTCGAACAGAGGCCAACCAAACTTGGCAAGAACGATCCACAAGATGATGAAGGCGACGAGCATGGGGATGAATTCTTCCATCTGAGGAAGAATTGCATTGATTCCTGCTCCTTCGTCAGCGAACGCGCATACCGGGAATGCCGCAGACGCAGCCGCAAAGGCGATCATGCCACTTGCGCAGTTACGTACGTGTGCGTTCAATTCGCGTGCCTCCTTCTCTTCTTTCGGTTTCTTCGTTAGTTACTTACTTCGCGAAGTTCTAGCCGATGAAGAAAAGAACCAGGCCGAGCAGTGCGAGTGCCTCAGACATAGCAGCACCGATGAAGAAGTAGCCCATGAGCTGACCCTTCATCTCAGGCTGACGAGCAGCAGACACGCACAGGCCGTAGGTAGCAACGCCGATACCGATGCCAGGGCCGATTGCTGCGAGGCCATAGCCAACGACCTTCAACGCAGCGATTGCGAGAGTGAGTTCCACGATTACCTCCTTTAGTTGGACAAGGGCCTTTCCCTCGTCCCTATTACTTAATCAGCTGAAATTTTTCTTGTACCAGCTGTAGTACACAAGTTAGGTGGCGGCCTCTAGGCCGCCTGCGCCGCTAAGGGCGCAAGCCGAAAACTGTTTCTTCCTATCAGTGAGGATGGATTGCCATGCCGATGTAGGAAGAAGACAGAATGGTGAATACGTATGCCTGCAAGAAAGCAACAAGGGTTTCGAGCGCATACATGAAGAACAGCAAGAAGAACCATGCGATTGCAGGCAGACCCGCAACGATGTCCATCTGGAAGATGGCGGTCTGCAGGAAGATGGTGGTTGCCAGAGAGAATACGGCGAGAACCATATGGCCTGCGAGCATGTTGCCGTAAAGTCGAACGGCAAGAGTCAGAACGCGGATTACCATGGAGAAGAACTCCAGGAACCAAATGATGGGGGCAATAGGTGCCGGTACGCCCGAAGGGCACAGCGCCCTGAAATAATGGAAGAAGCCAAGCTCCTTCAAGCCCCAGAAGTTGAAGTAGATAAAGGAAATAGCAGCCAGTGCCCAGGTGATGGAGATGGTGCCCATAGCAGCCTTTGCACCAGGGATGAGGCCGATAATGTTGGCGGTAAGGATGAAGAAGAACAGCGTAGCCAGGAAGGGAACGTGCTTCTTGAAGCCTTCGCCGATAACGTCCGCGCCAACGCCTTCAGAAATGAAGTTGTAGCCGAACTCGAAGATGTGTGCGAACTTACCGTGAGGTACGAGCGTAAGCTTGCGACCCGCGATAAGAACCAATGCAGCTACCAGAACGAGAGCGACCAGCATGTACAGGACGTACTGGGATACGTTCCAACCCGCAATGGAAAAGACCGTCGTCGAGTCGAACTGAGACGAGAGATGCTGTGCCTCCTCGACGAACTGTGAAAGAGCTTCACCCATCAGGATTCCTTACCTTTCCGTTACTTACTTATTTCTTGCGCTTAGCAAGGACGTTCTTATAAACGACATATGCAGACGTGGACACGATAAGCGCCACGATCTCAGCCACACCAAAGGGAAGAACCACATCGCGCGCAACCATAGCGCACACGATAAGAGCGACGGCAACCACGATGAGCGATACAAACGTACCAGCCAAACCGTACAAACCAGCGCTCATAGCAGAAAGACTCGTGGAGCGGCGTGCAAGGCGCAGGGAAATAAACAAAGGGAGAAACCCGATGATTCCTGCTGCGATTCCTGCTGCTACTGGTGCGAGCATTTCTTCCTTTCTTCCGTGTTCAGAGCCTAAAGCCCAATTTTGACCACATGCAGCATAAACGCCATCACATGGTTGTTAACAGTGTTTCCGATAACGTGCAATAAATTTGGGCGAGTGGTATCTACCCACAAACCCAGCTGAATACAATAGCGTACTAAAACGCTATCTGAAACCTCTATTTGAGAATCTAACGGGCAATACCATTGTTTTGTCCTATATTTTTGTGTATTTCAAACTTTTTAAACACGTTCTATTTAGCAAACATGGTCATCTGTAGAAAATACGCTACTCACTTTTTGAAGTCTGTCCGTCAAATATGCGAATTTTGATATTTGACTCATTCAAAAGTTCCATTGCAAGTTCATCGGGATACGGATTGCGGTAGATGATCTCACTGATTCCAGCATTAATGAGCATCTTCGCACACACTACACAGGGCTGCGTGGTGATGTAGATAGAAGAACCTTCAATGTCGATACCATAACGCGCCGCCTGAAGAAGGGCGTTCTGTTCTGCGTGCAGTCCGCGGCAAATTTCGTGGCGCTGGCCCGAAGGAACGCCGAGTTTTTCTCGCAGGCATCCGGTAACAGAGCAATGACGCAGCCCCGTGGGCACGCCGTTGTAGCCAGTAGCCAGGATACGCTTCTCCTTTACGATGATGGCCCCCACCGCGCGACGCAAGCACGTTGTGCGTGTGGCAACCTCATCTGCCAAGGTCATAAAGTACTCGTCCCATGAAGGGCGCTCTTGCCTGATCATCAGACCCTCTCCCGCTCTTAAACCAGTTCGCTTTGAACCGGCGTGCCTTCAGTACGGAAAATGCGATCGCCCGCGTCACCCAGGCCGGGGACGATGTAGGCATCCTCATTAAGACCTTCATCGATAGCGCAGGTGAATAGGCGCACAGAGGGATCATGCTCAAGTACGGCCTGCACGCCCTCGGGCGATGCGACGATAACGCAGGCTGAGATATCCTTCACACCGCGCTTGCGCAACGCGTCGATTGCCGCGCAAAGGGATCCACCTGTAGCAAGCATGGGATCTACGAGCAGCACCGAACGCTCGGCAATGTAGTCGGGCATTTTCGCATAATACTCGTGGGGTTCGTGGGTTATCTCATCGCGGTACATGCCCAAATGGGCAACGGGAGCAGTGGGAATCAGGTCCAACATGCCGTCGAGCATGCCAAGGCCTGCACGCAGAATGGGAACAACCACCGGCTCGATGCCCCTGATGGATTCACATTCACACGTGGCAATAGGCGTTTTCACCTCGACCGAGCGCGTTGCCAGGTCCTGGGTGGCTGCGTAGCCTTCCAAAAGAGTAATCTCGCGCACGGTCTGGCGGAAAAGATAATCGGGCGTATCTTCATTGCGGATCACCGACAGCTTATGCTTAATAAGCGGATGATCGACAACGGTCAAGCGCTCTTCGCTTGCGAAGTCCATGCGTTTCTCCTTACTGCTGTACGCTTCTTCGCTGAACAGTGTATTGCTTTTGGCTGAATCAAAACAGGAAAAAGGCAGGGTTTGCGCATTCATAGCAAGATATCACCTGAAATAGGTGAGGCGGAATGGCGAACTGAGGGCCCGATCGCGCCATCGCCCGACGATCCAACCCCTTGCGCAGGCAGAGCGCAAGCCTTGGGGATATAGGGACAGGCCCTATATCCCCATCTAATGAAAAAGAACCTCGCTTGCGATGCATTACGCAAACGGGGTTCTTCCTTTGTGCACTATAACCCGGCGGGAAAATGGGACAGGCCCCTATATTCCCACTCTACAGCTCGGGATAAAGAGGGTGCTTGGCAATGAGACCCGCTACTTCTTCCTTGATCTGTGCGAGGCGTGCCTCGTCTTCAGCGTTGAAGACCGTGGCAGCGATAAGCTGACCAATGCGATGGAATTCATCGGCATCGAAGCCACGCGTGGTGCCCGCTGCCGTACCAACGCGAATGCCGCTGGTTACGAAGGGCGAGCGCTTTTCGTTGGGGATGGTGTTCTTGTTCACCGTCAAGCCCACGGATTCAAGAAGCTTCTCTGCATCCTTGCCGGTAATGTCGGCTGGAGTAAGGTCTACCAAAACCAGGTGATTGTCGGTGCCGCCCGATACCAGACGCAGACCGCCTTCCACCATGCCTTCGCCCATAGCAGCACAGTTCTTAACCACATTTTCCATGTACGTCTTGAATTCGGGCTTCAAGGCCTCGCCGAAAGCAACGGCCTTTGCTGCGATGATGTGCATCAGAGGGCCGCCCTGCGTACCAGGGAATACCGCGGAATTGATCTTCTTCGCCAGGGCCTCGTCGTTAGTGAGGATAAAGCCGCCACGAGGACCGCGAAGGGTCTTATGGCTGGTGGATGTTACCACGTGGGCATAGGGCACGGGGCTCGGATTCAAGCCAGCAGCAACCAGGCCAGCAATGTGTGCCATATCGATCATGAGGTATGCACCAACCTCGTCTGCGATTTCGCGCATACGCTTGAAATCGATAATGCGAGGATATGCAGAAGCACCACCCACAATAAGCTTGGGCTTATGCTCCTTGGCAAGACGCTCGATCTCGTCGTAATCGATAAGTTCGGTTTCGGGATTAACACCGTAGGAGACGATGTTGTAGTCCTTGCCCGAGAAATTAACGGGAGAACCATGGGTAAGGTGACCACCATGGTCGAGCGAAAGGCCCAACACGGTATCGCCCAGGTTAATCAGCGCCTGATAGGCGGCAAGGTTGGCGTTAGCGCCAGAATGAGGCTGTACGTTGGCAAACTTGCAGTCGAACAGCTTGCAAGCGCGCTCGATTGCCAAATCTTCAACGATGTCGACCTTTTCGCAGCCACCGTAATAGCGCTTGCCAGAATAACCTTCAGCATACTTGTTGGTAAGCACGGTGCCCATTGCCTGCATTACGGCAAGTGAAGCAATATTCTCTGATGCGATAAGCTCGATAGTTGAGCGCTGGCGGGAAAGCTCCTGCCCAATTGCGTCTGCTATTTGAGGGTCTTCTGCTGCGAGATAGTCGTAAGACATATGCCGCGCTCCTTTCGAACTGCGCTTAGCACTTTTGTAATGCTCTCAAAGATAGCACAGCGACATAAGAAAAGGAGCCGTAGCACCGCTCCTGCGGCCCTACGGCTCCTTGTTTTCGACAAATGTTACGTGCGCGAAACGAATCCGCCACGAACCCCTTAGCTACCGAAAGCCTCGGAAGCGGAGATGCCGCCACCGAACATGCTATCGGCAAGCGCCTGCTGGTTGTCGGTGTTGTTCATATCGAGCTTCCAGTCCTTGCCGTCCTTGGTCAAGGTAAAGGTAACTTCGGTTTCTACCGGAGTTGCTGCATCGAGTGCCGCCATGAACGTCTTGCCTGCATAAGCATAGATCTCGTCGGTGGTGCTGAAACCCTGTTTCATAGCGTCATCAGCAAAGGTGTCGCCCCAGCTCGTAAGAACAACGTAGAGCTGCTTGCTGGTGATCTTGGTGGGTGCCTTGGCGGTATCGCCGTCAACCTTCACATCGCCAATTTCATAAGCGAAGCCGTTCACCCAAGACTTGAACAGAGATTCCCCGTCCATGCCCAGCTGCTCAAGCTGCTGCAAGTCAGAACCGCCCATTTCGCCAACAAGCTTAGATGCCTCATCGTCGCTGGGGTTAACGAACTGGGAAAGCTCGCTGTCGAGCGCCTGCTTCGCCTTCTCTTCTTCGCTTGGGCCACAGCCTACCAGGCCGAGGCACAGAATTGCCGCGAACAGCGCCACGGCTGCCGCCAAAAGCCAATGGCGGGCTTGCGTCTTTGCGTTGTCCATCTTTTCCTCCCTGTATTCGTCTTTCCGCACGAATGCAGAAAGATATTTTTTCAAGCTCGAACGAGCTTGTCCCAAACATATTTACCCAAAAGGGACGCTATTGGCGCGAATCAATTGCGCAATATGCCACATTAGCTGATAAATGCCTTAGTCGAGCGCATTGATCTTTTCAACGCGGCCAGCATGGCGTCCACCGGCGAATTCCGTGGCAATAAAGGCATCCAAAATGCTTTCGTTGTCTTCCAAGGAAACGAAACGACCGGAAAGCGTAATGACGTTGGCGTCGTTATGCTCACGGCAAAGAACAGCGAAATCGCGGCGAACCACATTGGCTGCGCGAATGCCCTCCATCTTACCTACCGCCATGGCCATACCGATGCCCGTACCGCACACCAAAACGCCACGCTCAGCAGCGCCCGACTGCACGTCTTCGCCAACCTTAACGGCGAAATCGGGATAATCTACACGGTTGTCGCTATCGGGGCCACGATCGATAACCTCGTGGCCTTCGCCCTTCAAGTAAGCAGCAAGCTGCTGTTTTTGCTCGAAGCCAGCGTGATCCGATGCGATAGAGATCTTCATGATGCCTTCTCCTTTTCCGCGCTAAGGCGGCACACAGACGCAAGGCTACGCAGCCCCGCTATAGATAATCTATCCACATTATACGGAAGAAGCGCGCAAGCTCGCCTAGCTTAACGCTGCCGAAACGGAAAAGGGAACCGTTTGTGCCAAGCGCTATCGGGAACGCGTCCTATCGACGCACTCATGCCAATAGTCGAGCATGCGGGAACGCGTGCCGGCGCTCACATTCGACATGAAGGTGCGCTCAATGCCCCGTAAGCTCGCAATTTCTTCAGTGTTGCGCCAGAAACCCGTAGACAAACCAGCCAAATAAGCCGCTCCTAAGGCCGTGCTTTCCACGCATTCAGGACGCTGGATGGCAGCGCCCACGATATCGGCGCAACACTGAAGCATGAAATTGTTGCGACAGGCTCCGCCATCAACCGCCAACGCAGATACCGGAATTCCCGCATCGCGAGCCATGCCTTGCAGCACGTCCTGTACCTGGAATGCTTGCGCCTCGAGGCACGCACGCACTATGTGCGCTTTTGTGGCGCCGCGCGTCAATCCGTAGATGGCGCCGCGCGCATTGGCGTCCCAGTACGGAGCGCCAAGCCCTGTGAACGCAGGCACCACGCACACTCCCGCCGAATCGGGCACGCTCATTGCGAGTTCTTCGGTCTGGGAGACGTCGTCGATAATCCCCAGGCCATCGCGCAGCCACTGAATAAGAGCACCCGCCATGAACACGCTTCCTTCCAGCGCATATTCGAGATCGGCCGCGCCCGGCGCAGAAGCAGCAACCGTGGTTACCAGCCCGTGGGTAGAAGCGCATAGCCGCTGCCCCGTGCTCATAAGCAAGAAACAGCCAGTGCCAAACGTTGCCTTCACCTGACCGGGCTTAAAGCAGCATTGCCCAAACAACGCCGCCTGCTGGTCGCCCGCTACCCCACGAATCGGAATAGCGCCGGCAATAACCGGATGATGCATCATCCCAAAGTCGCCTGAAGAGGGACGAACTTCGGGCAACATGGCTTCAGGAACGTTGAACAACCGGCACAGCCATTCGTCCCACTGCCCCGTATTAATGTTGAAAAGCATGGTGCGGCTAGCATTGGTGGGGTCGGTCGCATGGACTTCACCCTGAGTCAGATTCCAGATAAGCCAAGAATCCACCGTGCCGAAAGCCAGCTCGCCGGCTTCGGCGCGCTCACGCGCACCGGGCACCGCATCCAGGATCCAAGCGATTTTCGAAGCGGAGTAGTACGCATCGGGAATCAAACCCGTTCTGTGCGTTACCTCAGCAGCAGTTTCCGCATCCGAGCAACAGCGCTCCACGATTTCGGTGGTGCGACGGCATTGCCACACAATGGCGTTCTGAATGGGTTCTCCCGTGACGCGATCCCATACAACGGTGGTCTCTCGCTGGTTGGTAATACCGATACTGTCTATTTGGCTTGCCGATACACCTGTTGATACCAGTAATTCCGCCAGCACCTTAAGCTGACTGGAAAGAATGTCTTTCGGAGAATGCTCCACCCAACCTGGCTGCGGAAACAACTGGGGAAATGGGCTTTGGGACATGCCCTTTATACGGCCCAGCCTATCTATCAAAACCGCACGGGAAGACGTTGTCCCTTGATCAAGTGCAATTACATATTCGCCCATACTGGCTGCTCTCCTTGCTCTTCGGAGGGTCGAGGCTTAGCGTTGTTTAGTTTTCAGAGGCACCGGATTCTGCAGCAGCGGCACCCTCTTCCGCTGGCGCACCGCCTTCCCTGCCTTCAACATTATGGGGCTGCGAAACTTCACGCGTGCGCACCACGGCGTTCATAACCACGCACTCGGTAAACCACTGCTCAACATCGGCGAACACATCAACACGACGCGGCTCATTCAAAATCTCATGACGCATGTTCGGATAAATGATCTCGCGAACGTCTTCAACACCCTGGCTACGATACAGATCAGCCGCCGCATGAACGCCTTTGCCGCACGCACCCACAGGGTCATCCGCGCCAGCCACAAACAGCAGCGGCAGGTTCTTCGGCACTGCTGCCGCGCTCTTTTTTGTTACCACTTCTGCGGTAAGGTCGGTGAGCGTTGCGTAGGCACCGGCAGAAAAAGCCTGGCCAGAAAGCGGATCGGCCAAATAAGCATCCACAACAGCAGGGTCAGTGGAAATCCAGTCGGAATCGGTACGCGCATCTTCGATAGCGGAAGAGAACGCGCCGATCGTCAACGAATCAAGCAGGCGAGAACGATACGTTTCCCCACGCAAGGTGCCAATCGCGCGCGAAAGCGTACGGCCCAGCAAGGAAAGTGCACGAGGCTGATTGCCCGTTCCGCACAGCACAGCGCCTGTAAGACCCTTCGGGTTACGGGCAATGCAGGCACGCACTACAAAACTTCCCATGGAATGGCCGAACAAGAACAGCGGCAGAGCCCCCGTTTCGCGGCTTGCCTTAAATGCGGCTTCGCGCGCACGAAGTACGTCGGCAACCAGGATGTCTTTTCCCCCTTGAAGAGGCATGCATCCCAGCTCATCGGCAGAAGAGACGCTTTTCCCATGACCGATATGATCGTGCCCGAACACAACATAGCCTAAACCTGCCAAAAAGCGAGCGAACGAGTCATAGCGCTCAATGTGCTCCGCCATGCCGTGAACCAATTGAACTATACCGCGACGACTGTATACTGGGTCGGGCAGCCATACCATAACGCGCAGCCACGACCTGCCGTCGGCGGAAAGCGTAGAGGTTTCTTGCACAAGAGGGTAGGTATTACGAGCCATAGCTGTGCCTCCTTTTAGGAAAGCGCGCGAATATCGGCAACAGTAATTGCCCCCTCGCGCACCAACACAGGATGATCGCCCAAGGCGCAGTTAACGATAGTGGAAGCAATGCCGCTTTTCGGCTCTTCGTCGGAAAGCGCTGCACCCACCGCGGCAAATATTGCTGGATCGATTTCGTCGAACGCGATGGTGTTCTTCTGCCCCGAAATGTTTGCCGAAGTAGTGGCCAGAGGGCAACCCAATTCCCCAATAAGGGCACGAGCTGTTTCGTTTGCGGGCATACGCAGGCCGATGGTGCCCTCCTCCGAGCAAAAAGCCGCAGGCACTTCGTCGCTCGCCTTCACAATGATGGTAAGCGGGCCAGGCCAAAACGTGCGTGCCAAGGCAAAGGCGAAATCGGGAACCATCTTGCCGTAACGCTCAAGATCTTCGATACCGCCCACCAACCAGGCGATGGGCTTTTTCTTTTCGCGATGCTTGATAGCGTACAGAATATCGGGGCTCGGCGCATGCAGCACCGAAACACCCAACCCGAATAGGGTATCGGTCGGAAAAACGATAGGCTGACCGTTCTTCAGCGCTTCCAGCGCCTCTTCGTGTGTGTGCGCTCCATTGGGCATTTTCATCAAAGCTTTCATGATTATGGGACGTTTCGCCACGTACTTCCGCGCGTGGCACCAAGCCTTGTTTCAGGACTTCAATAATACCGCGCCCGCAGCACACAGCACAGCATTACCTGCGGATAATGGTTCGCTTTCAGCGAATCGTTACCTTGTTTTTCGGTGGCGGTTAAAGGGAAAGAGGAGCTGCGCTCTTCGCGCCCTCGGGCCCAAACGCCGCATTCCTGCGCCGGCAAAGAGGAAGAGCCTGAGCCGCAAGCAGAGTGCTCGCGGGTTTTTCAGCCGGGAAGCAAGACTGGTCTAATAGGTGCGCAAGCCGAAACTACGCTCGCAACGACCGCCGCCCCAAATCCGGTGCCCGCAATACCGCCCCTAGGTTTAAAAACGAGGCCCCAGGAGCGCATACTCTTGGGGCCTCGACTCAAGATTAAACGTATTGCTCGGCAATTCTACCGGCAATCCGCAAGCCATCGCAGGCAGCAGACATGATGCCACCTGCGAAGCCGGGGCCTTCCCCGCAAGGATATACCCCGTTACCGGGAAGCTCTTCAAGAGCGACGCCATCCTTGGCAAAGCGCGCTTGCATATCGCGACCGCGGCAAATACGAACCGGCGAAGAAGATCGCGTTTCCGGGGCTGTCATCAGGGCATTCGGATCATCAAAACCCTTCAGCTTTCGGCCCAGCAGAGGCAACGCCTGCGCCAGTGATTCCGACACGAAAGGAGGAAAACACTCAGCAATGGGCGCCTCCACCACACCACGAGCATACGTTGGCGCAGGCTTTGCGGCCTTCACCGGAGCAGAGCTGCCCAGAAAACTTCCCACGCGCTGGCTTGGTGCCTCGTAGGGCTTACCGCCATGTTCCGCAGAAACACGGAAAGCCGCCTGCTCTATTTCACGCTGGAGCTGAACGCCTGCCAGCACATCGCTGCTTCCGAAATCGGCGGGATCGACGTTCACCAACACTGCCGAATTGGCGTTCTTGCCTGCACGCGCATAACGACTCATGCCGTTTGTAACGATGCCGCCCTCTTCGCTGGCGGCAGCCAACACTTCCCCACCAGGGCACATGCAGAACGTATACACGCTGCGGCCCGTAGGCAGATGCACTGCTAGCTTGTATTCGGCAGCGCCCAAGGCAGGATGTTTCGATGCTTTCCCCCATTGAGCCTGATTGATGGCCTGCTGCGAATGCTCAATACGAACACCCACCGAAAAGGGCTTCTGTTCCATAGCGAAGCCCTGGTTGCGGCACAGCTCGAACACATCGCGCGCCGAATGACCGCACGCCAACACCAGTTCAGCAGCGGCAAGCTCTTCGCAAGCGCCCGTTTCCACGTTTTCCAACTGAACAGTGGCAAGCTTGCCTTCCGCAAAATTCCACCCAGAAAGGCGCGTGCCGAAGCGCACTTCACCGCCACGCTCGATTACTTCGTTGCGCATAGTGCTTACGATACTTGGCAGGTTGTCGCTGCCCAGATGAGGATGAGCGTCTACTAGAATGCTCTTCGGCGCACCTGCATCAGCAAACCAGTGCAACACATGCTTTGCAAAGGGATTCTTGATATTGGTTGTAAGTTTGCCGTCCGAAAAAGTACCCGCTCCACCTTCTCCGAATTGGATGTTGGAACGGGGGTTCAAGGCGCCCGTTTCCTGGAAAGCCGCAATGTCTTCCGCACGTCTTTCCACGTCAAAGCCACGCTCCACCACCAAGGGGCGAAGCCCGCAGCGAGCCAGGTACAGTGCGGCAAAAAGCCCCGCCGGGCCCAATCCCACTACCACGATCCTGCCACCCTGATTACGATCGGGATGAGAGCAGTCGGGATACGAAAGCGGCTCGTATTCTTTTGCCACGCGAACGTTCAGGCCTTTTGGCGCCCTTTTAAGCAGGCGCTGTTCCTGAGATTGCGGCAATTCGACGCGAAACGAAGTGGTGAAATGAACGTTGTTCCTCTTGCGCGCATCCACGCTTTTGCGCGTCAGAACAGCGCTGCAGACATCACGCTCGGAAACGCCCAGTGCTCGAGCCACTTCTTTGGTTCGCATTTCGACATTTTCCGGTAACGCCGCATCCAGCGAAAGGCAAATACCCGAAACCTCTAGCATGACTGCTCCTTCTTTATCTTCCGTGCAATATCTCTGCCCGCAAGAATGCCGCACGCCCAAGCCCAATGAAGGTTGTATCCGCCACACGGGCCGTCAACATCAAGCGCTTCGCCCAGTACATACAAGCCCGGCAGAGCCTTCAGTTCCAACGATTCCGCGCAAACAGATTCAGAAGCTATGCCGCCGCGATGAACCTGGCACTGTGATTCATCGGCAATGCCCTGAACCATTAGGGGAAATGCCTTCATGATGCGCGCTATACGACAGCACAGCTCCTGCTGCAGCGGTTCATCAGGCCGTATCCCAGATGCCGCCAGCAGAGCAGCGCCCAATTCGGGCAGAACGAATCCTCGGAACAACGTATGCGCCGGCTGGCCCTGGAAGCGTTCGGTGCGCACAATGATAGCCGCTTCAGCTTCGCAGGGTTCCATGGTAGGCAAAAAATCGACTAGCAGCGTTTCACCTGGGTTCGCATAGCGCGAAGCGTTGAACACCACAATGCCCGAGATGCCGTAGCCGCGGAACAATACTTCGCCCTCTTCGGAAAAGCCGCTGCTCGGAAGGCTAATGCGTACGTGGGAGCGTATACCATCCAGTTCTTCGCTCGATACGTTTTCAGGGAATGCTGCGGCGAGGGGGCCGAGCGTTGGACGCCACGGTGCGGTAGGCAGCGCAGGAATAAAGCCTCCGCGCAGCCACCACCGGCAGCAACAACCGCTCGCCCTGCGTGAACCGTTGCCTGCTGCGGCACCCCGTTGAATTCGCCGGCAGCCGCACCTCCGTTGCCCGTGGCTGAATGCGACTCTTCGAGAAGAACATCGAACCCATCATGGCTGCGGTGGGTTTCAAGCGCCTTTACACAGGGATGAATATCGACAACATGCGCTGGCAGTGCTGCCATAAGCACTTCCAACACCGACGAAGCTTTGTTGGAAAAGGGATACAGCAGCCCACCGCTTTCAGGAGCTTCTTCCCATACGAGGCCCAGTTCTTCAAACCAATTGATAATGGGGCGAACAGGGCCACCGCCAAGAAAGCCAAAGGCTTGGGACACGAATGCGCTATTCCAATAGCGGCTAACATCCAGCTGCGAATTTGAGAAGTTGCAGCGGCCGTTGCCGCTGCGCAGGATGGGAGCACCGATTCGTTTTCCCTGCTCAACCAAAAGAATATTTGGCCGCTCCGCTCCCGCCGCTCGGGCTTCCCGAAGGCACGAAACTGCGCAAGCGAGGCCAGATGCCCCACCGCCTATGATAATGACATCGTACGATTCCTTGAAAGCAAACGGTTTACGCTGCTCGGCAGCCTGCCGTTTGCGCTGTGTGTTCTTCTTTTTGCTCATGCATCACATAATACGTGAGCGCGTGGCAATTAATCGCTTGAAGAGCGCGGCGCCATGAAAGTCCAAAAGAAGCCGGGCTGCGCACCGAGCCGCACTTATGCGGCAGCAGCCACGCTACCGGCATCGCCTGCTGCGGCGGTTGCGTTGCCGGCACCCGACGCATATTGAATATTGCGCCTGCCCCTTATTTCCCTTGCACAAAAAACTAACCCCGGGATTAAACCCCAGGGTCAGTTTTGTCTGAGTCTTTGATTACGTGCAGCCCATCCGAGTTCCGAGCTGTTTTTGCACCAGCGCTTTAGCCAAAGCGCCGCCCGCTCTCGGACTCGTTTGAATTACTCGGCAACAATTCTGCCCACCCAAGCTAACAGGTGCAACGTTGCAGGGTTTGTATTCTGCCTGTTTGCTTCGTTAGCGGGAAGGCCAATCTTGGCAACACGCTACTGGACGTCCGCCTTCCACAAGCCGTGCAAATTGCAGTACTCGTATACGGCAACAGGCTCTTCGCCAGGAACAACCGCAAAATCCGCCTTGGGCTCTTCGCCAGGCTGAAGATGCTTCACCTGGAAGCCCTTCGAGGTTTCCAGCACGATCATGGTGATGAAATGAGCCTCCATCATGGGATGCAAAACGCTGCCTACCTCAACGTGGATGGTTTCGCCTACCGTGACTACCGGAACGTGCTTTTCTGCAGCGCCGTCGGTTTCGCCTGCACGGAGCAGCGTCATTTCTTCACCACAGCATGAAAGCGGCACGCCCTGGTCGAACAGCTTAACGGCAACGTTTCCGCAGTGAGCGCATTTGTAGAATTCAATTTTCATGATATTCCCCCTTCATTTGGGACGCTGCCGATACATGGGCTCTTCGGCAGCGA
>OGQA01000369.1_pt1 | contig 24803 bp, 27 predicted proteins | sample 1553011 | NCBI WGS metagenome assembly OGQA01 (sample SAMEA2580256, study PRJEB22360) | human gut metagenome | biome: human gut; feature: human-associated habitat; material: faeces | place: Denmark | collected 2008/2010 | reverse complement strand
TGCTCGGGGACGTTGTCTCATTTGTGAATGAGACAACGTCCCCGAGCAACTGTCTCATCGCCGCGATGCTCCCCATTAATTCTTCGCGTGAAATACAAACACGCGCGCGTGTTCGGGTGATACCCTATACTAACTATGGCAACTGACTTCTGGCGCTTCGCCAAACGCAGTTAGAGGAGAGACATCTCGCATGAACCTGAATCCGGTAGTCGTCATTCCCAGTTACTGGTGTGGCCGTAGGTCATCACATTCGATCAACCGTGGCGTCGTGTACGACCACATGACTCCCATCGACCAGCCGGGCGAGTTGTCCCGGTGCCTGGAGTCCCTGCGTCACGTCGTCGGCGTCGATCGCATCATCTTGCTCGTCGCGGCGGAGCCGGGCGTCGAGAACCAGGCGGTCGAGCGCGTGCGTGCCATCGCCGACCACTTCATGGACCTCAACATCGTCATTATCGGCGAGGCGGAGATGCGCCATATCCACCGCAGGTTCGAGCAGGTGGGCATCGGCGAGTACAAGGGCGCGGCTTGCCTCACGGGCTACGGCGCCATCCGAAACCTCGGTCTCATCGTCGCCTCGATATTCGGTCATGATACGGTCGTCTTCGTCGATGATGACGAGGTCATCCCCAACGCCGACTTTCTCGAGCGTGCCATGCACGGCATCGCGTGCAAGACTCCGACGGGGTCGATCATCACGGCCAAGACCGGGTTTTTCTACGACAGCTACGACAGCCCCAAGGCGCCCGAGGACGTGCCCTGGTATGACCACTTCTGGAACAAGGCGGCCGATTTCAACGATTACATCGAGGGCGTCCTTCGCGGCCCGCGTCTGAGCCGTTCCAACGTCTGCTGTGGCGGTTGCATGGTCTTGCATGCGGATGCGTATGGCAGCATCGCGTTCGATCCGTGGATTGCCCGCGGCGAGGACCTCGACTATCTCATCAACGCGCGCATGTACGGCAGCGACGTCTGGTTCGACAACCAGTTCAGCCTCCTGCACCTCCCGCCCGAAGGCGCGCAGCATTCAGGGCGTTTCGAGCAAGATGTCTATCGTTGGTTCTACGAGGTGCGCAAGATCGAATTCGCCAAGACGCAGATCGACCTCATGCAGGTCGCGCCCTCCGCACTCGACCCCTACCCCGGTCCGTGGCTCGAACCGTCCATTCACCGCCGTGCCCGCCTCACCGCCTACCTGCGTGCCATCGGTCACAAGGAGCATGGCGAGTACCTGCGCATCGGCAACAAGACTATTCGCGATGCAGGCGAGTTTGCCCGCGAGAACTGCGCGAACTACTTCGAGCTCCAGCATCAATGGCCCAGCATCGTGCGTGCCATGTGGTCCAACTCCGCCCTTGCCACGCAGCTGGGAACAAGCGGCTTGCAGAGCTCTTCCGCAAGCTACACGAGCCGCTTCTCGGCAATCACGTCCGAGTAGGTCCGATAGCAAACGTACGCGGGGAAGACGGGACGATGGATATACAAAAGGTCACGGGCTATACGATGCTCGTCGTATGCTATATCGTCTTCAGCCTCTTCGCCATCATGGGCATAGTCTTCTACGACGAGGTGTCGCCCTGGCTCGCTCTCGTCGCCATCATCGTCATGTTCGTGCTCACCATCATTAGCCTGCGGTCGGTGGGTACCTCCGACCACGCTCGTGCACGTCAGTCCAACCAGACGCTTGACCTGGCGAGCAAGACGGTGACCTTCATGCGGCAGGGCCTTGACGCGGATTCCGCCCAGGCGGTTTGCGAGTTGCTGCTGCCCGCGGCCACGGCCGATGCGGTCGCCATCACCAACCGCGAGCGCGTCCTCGGGTTTTCGGGTCTGGACAGGGAAAATCACCTGCCCAATTCGCCCATCCAGACGATGAGCACGTACATGACGCTCGAAGATGGCATCACGCGCGTCCTCGAGACTTCGGGTGCGGTGGGATTCAGCCACGAGTCGGGCAAGCTCAAGGCGGGCATCGTCGTTGCGCTCGTCGTCAACAAGCACATCGTTGGCGCCCTGAAGTTCTATTATCGCTATCCGCACAACCTGGGCGAGAACCAGAAGGCGATTGCCGAGGGTTTTGCCCAGCTGCTCTCGACGCAGCTTTCGCTCTCGTACCTCCAGCAGCAAACCGAGCTTGCCGCCCGCATGGAGCTCAAGGCCATGCAGGCCCAGATCAACCCGCACTTCCTCTTCAACACGCTCAGCACGATCGCCTCGGTGACGCGCACCGATCCCGTCAAGGCCCGTGTCATGTTGCGGGAGTTCGCGACTTACTACCGCCGGATGCTCGAGAACGCCGAGGATTTCATTCCCCTCGCAAAGGAGGTCGAGCAGACCGAGCGCTATCTCATGTTTCAGAACGCGCGCTTTGGCGATGACGCCATCAAGCTGCTCGTGGACGTCGAGCCGGGTCTCGAGCAGCTCAAGATGCCCTCGTTCATGTTGCAGCCCCTTGTCGAGAATGCCGTCGGACATGGCAGGCGTGATGACGGAACCCCGCTCACCATCACGATCAAGGCATACCGCACATCCGATACCGTCACGATATCGGTTTCCGATGACGGCGTCGGCATTCCGCCAGAGCGTCTCGAGAATCTTCTCGACCGCGAGTCCGAGACGGGCATGGGCATCGCCCTCAAGAACGTGAATGCCCGGATCAAGGCGTTTTTTGGCGCGATATCGGGCCTCTACATCGATTCGGAGTACGGTAAGGGCACGACGGTCTACCTCAACCTCTACGACACCCTCGTCGATCAGGGCATCAACATCACCGATGACGAGATCGAAGGAGCCGATGACGACGGCGCGGAGGACGTCATCTCGGAGGCTCCCGGGCCCTTGTCCGGCGTGCGTGGGTAACGGGATATTATCCGCCTCCATCTATTGTTCGCATGCGCGCATCGTTTGATGTTAGAATCAACGTTACGATGCGCAAAGGAGACACTCTATGCTCAAAGCAATAATTGTTGATGACGAAGCACCCGCGCGTTCCGAGTTGCGTTTTCTGCTTGACGAGACGGGCGAGGTCGAGGTCGCGGCAGAGGCGACCAACGTACGCGAGGCCATCGAGCAGCTCAAGGATGTCGGTGCCGACATCATGTTCCTCGATGTGAACATGCCGGGTGTCGACGGGCTCCAGCTCGCCGAGGCTCTCAACGAGCTCAAGTATCCGCCCTATATCATCTTCGTGACGGCATATAGCGAGTTCGCCGTCAAGGCATTCGAGGTCAATGCGACCGACTACCTGGTCAAACCGGTCGAGACCGAGCGTCTCATGCAGGCGATCGGCAAGGTCAAGCAGCTCATAACCGCACAGGGACGCTCCACCACCAACGAGCGCATTCCCGTCGAGAAGGGTGGCAAGAAGCTGCTCATCCCGGCCAGCAAGATTCATTTCATCATGGCGAAGGATGACTACTCGTATCTGCACACCGAGAACGACCGTTATCTCTCCACGGTTTCGCTCGCCCAGCTCGAAGCCAAGCTCGAGCCACTCGGCTTCTTCCGCGTCCATCGTCGCTACCTCGTAAACCTTGCGTGCGTGAGTGAGGTCGACCCCGTGAGCGGCGGCACCTTGCTGCTCACGCTCACCGGCGAGGACGAGCAGATTCCCGTCTCGCGCAGGCGCGTCTCGTCGCTCAAGAAGGCGCTTGGCCTGTAACCTGCGTAATGAGACAGTTGCTCAGAGCAACTGTCTCATTTTTTCTGGCACCAATAGCAAATGAGGCAGTTACCCTGAGCAAATGTCTCATTTTCGGAGGAGGAGCGACCATGGCAGAGCAGATCACGTATAAGGACGCGGGCGTCGACATCGACGAAGGTGCGCGTGCCGTCGATGCGATTCGCGCGAGCGTGAAGTCGACCTATCGTCCCGAGGTCATTGGCGACATCGGCGGATTCGGCGGCCTGTTTTCAGCCGCGGCGCTCAAGCAGATGGACGATCCCATTCTCGTGAGCGGGACCGATGGCGTGGGAACCAAGCTCGCCTTGGCTCAAATGGCTGGCAAGCACGATACCGTGGGCATCGACTTGGTCGCCATGTGCGTGAACGACGTGCTGGCCTGCGGGGCCGAGCCGCTGTTCTTTCTCGATTACGTCGCCATCGGCAAGCTCAGAAGCGACCACATCTCCCAGGTGGTGGGAGGAATCGCCGAGGGCTGCCGTCAGGCGGGTTGCGCGCTCGTCGGTGGAGAGATGGCGGAGCATCCCGGCGTCATGAATCCCGATGATTACGACCTGTCCGGTTTTTGCGTCGGTGCGGTAGACCGTCCAAAGATGCTCAATCCCGAAAACGTGGCCGAGGGCGATGTCATATTGGGCCTTGCCTCGACGGGCATCCACTCAAATGGCTTTTCGCTCGTGCGCCGTGCCGTCACCGAGGTGATGGATGCGGGCGAGCTCACGGTCGAGCGCGCAGAGCTCGATGGCGTCTCCGTGCTCGATGCGCTTCTCGCGCCCACGCGCATTTACGTCAAGTCCATCCTGGAGCTGCGTCGCGAGGTACCGCAAATCCATGCCGTCGCCCATATCACGGGCGGTGGCATTACCGAGAACCTCAATCGCGCGCTCAACGATCATGTGGACGCGCAGGTCAACGAGGGAAGCTGGACGCAACCACCCATCATCGACTTCGTGGTCGAGAAGGCGGGCCTGTCGCGTGAGGAGGCGCTCAAGACCTTCAACTGCGGAATCGGCATGTGCGTGATCTGTCCGCCCGAAGTCGAGCGGGCCGCTATCGAGCAGCTCGAGTCAACGGGCGAGAAGGTCTTCAAGATTGGCAGCGTAATCCCTGGTGATGGAAAGGTCGTGTACCGTGGCTAAGGATCCCATGAAGCTTGCCGTATTCATCTCGGGCACGGGCACGAACATGGTCGCCATTCACAATGCGATCAAGGACGGCGCGCTCGATGCGACAATCGAGCTCATCGTCTCTTCTAACGATTATGCCAAGGGCATCGATTACGCGCGTAACGAGGGTCTTGACCTGTTGGTTTTCACGCCCGCTGATTATGACGATCCCGAAGCTGTCGATGCGAGGATCGTCGAGGCGCTCGAGGAGCACGACATCGAGTACGTCGCGATGGCAGGCTACATGCGCAAGGTCACGCCCGTCTTGCTCGATGCGTTTCCCAATCGCGTGGTCAACTTGCACCCGGCGCTGTTGCCCAAGCATCGTGGCGCGCATGCCATCCAGGATGCCTTCGAGGCAGGGGACGAGGTGACGGGAATCACCATTCATTTTGCGAATGAGGAGTACGACAAGGGCCCCATCATCTTCCAACACGAGGTACCCGTGCTTCCAGACGATACGATAGACGATCTCGAGACGCGCATCCACGCGGCCGAGCACGAGTACTACCCGCAGGTCCTGCAGCAAATCGCCCGTGGTGAGGTGCAGGCCTGATTTCGGTCTGAGGTCATCCGGACGCATGTCGGATTTCATCCGGAAGAAACCGGGAGATTCGGCCAAGGACGTTCGGTGTTTTTGACAGGTTCGCGGTGCATCATCTTTCCCGGAAAGCCGAGGTGGAAGGAGGTGCTCACCATGAACCGACACGACGGTCCCCTCACATGCAAAAGCGAACGGATACGCGAGGTTGGCTGCGCTATGCGGGGCTCGGGTTCCTCCTCACCCGCGCGCGTGATTCCACGTGGTTTCGTTTGTGTCCTGCCCCTACTCTCCATATGTGTCGTGTTCATGGTGCAGCCGGCTGTTGCAGCGACTTGGCCAGTCTCCACCTCGGGGCTTTCCGCGACGCTCGCGTTTCATCAGTCCTATACGGCCGGTATCGAAAGCTATGTACATAGCGGCATAGACATACCCGCGTCTGCCGGAATGCAGATATCCTCACCGCTGGCCGGAACGGTACGCTTTACCGGCACCGTGCCTTCCGGCGATTCTCGAATAGGCGGCAGTTCGTCGGCGAGAACGATGAAAGCCGTTTCCATAGAGCTGGCCGACGGCCGCGCCATCAGTCTCATGCCCTTTGCATCTATTGCCGTGCGCGAGGGCCAGTCGGTCATCGAGGGACAGGCGCTCGGCACCCTGGCTGCAGGAGGCGATGTGTCGACCTCCGCGACGCATCTGCACATGGGCTATAAGCAGGGTCCGAGCTACCTCGACCCGATGCTGCTCTTCGGCACGGCCTCCAGCGCCTCGCATGATTCTGGGATACCCGGCATGGGAGGGGCGCGCGCCACGAATGCAGGGACCTCTGCAGCAGAAGGGGCGTCCCGTATCGTAGACGGCGAATCGGGTGCCGTGGTGCAGGCTCAGCCCGATGCCGCCAGCGCAGCCGACGATGCTCCCGCTGCGAATTCCGAGAGTTTCGGCGTGATTGAGACGGGCGATTACGAGCTCTCCGCGGGCAAGGCCCGGAGCCAATCATCCGTGGTGCCAGTTGCATATGCGCTCGGCCAGCTTGGAAGCGCATGCGCAGGGCAATTCACTGGCCTTCTCGAGGCGCTTTCCGGGCTATCGAATATGACCGGAATAGGTCTTCCTGCTCTGGTCGTGGGTACCTGCGCACTTGCTCCCTGCTCGCTTTTCGCACTCGCCTTGTTTTGCGCCAGACGTTTCGTGTCGCAGCGATGCGATATCCTAAAAAGCAAAGGAGCTCGCTTGTCTTTGCCCTTCGGAGGTGGTAGCATGTGTAAGTTATTTCCTGCTTCGGGCGCAGCCTTCATGTCCCGAAGCCGCATAGCCCAGAGGAGGTGACCACATGAAGGCTTACGAACTGCTGTTTTTTGTCGACCCGTCCATTGACGAGGAGACGCGCCTTGCAACGAGCAAGCGTATCGATACCGCGATTATCGAGCAAGGCGGCAAGGTGAGCAATGTTGAGGATTGGGGTAAGCGCAAGCTTGCCTACGAGATCAACGGTCTTGCCGAAGGCGATTACACTCTCATCGATTTCGAAGCTGATCCCACTGCGATTGCAGAGCTCGACCGCGTGCTCCACATCATGGACGCCGTCCAGCGTTACATGATCACGCGTCGCAACGGCGAGACAACTTCGGTTGAGAGCGCGTAAGGCGATGCCTTGGCGCTCAGCTGAAAGGAACGATTAAACATGAGCATCAACAGGGTAATGATTTCCGGCAATCTCACACGTGATGCCGAGCTGAGGACCACCCCCTCGGGCACGTCCATCTTGAGCTTCGGCGTTGCGGTCAATGACCGTCGTCGCAACGCGAACGGCGAGTGGGAAGACTATGCTAACTTCATCGATTGTACGATGTTCGGTCGTCGTGCCGAGGCGCTTGCGCAGTATCTCACCAAGGGCGTGAAGGTGGCCATTGAAGGAAGGTTGCACTACAGCGCCTGGGACGATCGCAACACCGGCCAACGAAGGAGCAAGGTCGACGTCACCGTCGACGAGCTCGAGTTCATGTCATCGCGCAACGGTGGCGGCCAGGGCTATGACGCAGGCGGCAATTACGGTGGCGGCAATTACGGCGGCCAGAATGCCGGTGGCAACTATGGCGGCCAGTCCTATCAGCAACCCCAGGGAAATGTCGTCCCGGAGCCCCCGACTCCGAGCGCATACGACGACAGCGACATTCCCTTCTAGAAACGTTTTCGCACACAAGAATCAGTGAGGAGGAACCATGGCTGATTACGCTCGCGCGCCGCGTCGCAAGTATTGTCCTTTCTGCAAGGACAAGGTCGAGTTCATCGACTACAAGGATGCCCAGACGCTGCGCCGCTACATCACCGATCGCGGCAAGATCAAGTCTCGTCGTGTGACGGGTGTCTGCACTCAGCACCAGCATGAGCTCGCGACTGCCATCAAGCGTGCTCGCGAAATGGCTCTGCTGCCTTATACCGTGAAGATCGTTTCCGGTAGCGGCGGTCGCAGGAACCGCTAGTGCATCTTGATGCACGGCTTGGCAGGACGGCCTTTGTTTCGGTCGTCTGCCAGCAAAACTTGCCGGCAAGGCAAGTCATGCAGCTTGGTCGCTGGCCATCGCTTTTGCAAGACCGGCTGCGAACGAGGCGCGTACATATATGTAAGCAGTCCTGCGCCATAGCGGGACATGGAGAAAGCTAGAGACATGAAAGTTATTTTGCTCAAGGAACTCAAGGGCCGCGGTGGCGAAGGTGACGTCGTCGACGTTGCCCAAGGCTACGCGGTGAATTACCTGCTTCCGCAGGGCATCGCAATCGAGGCCACCAAGGGCGAGCTCAAGCAGCTCGAGCAGCGTCGTCACAACATCGAGAAGCGCGAGCTTGCTCGCACCACCGACGCTAACGTTCTCAAGAACGCCCTCGATGGCAAGACCGTCAAGGTCTATGCCAGGGTCGGCGAGGAGGGGCAGCTCTTTGGCTCCATCACGACCGCCATGCTGGCTCAGGCGATTCTCGAGCAGCTCGGCGTCACGGTCGACCGCAAGAAGATTGACCTGGGCAAGGCTATCAAGACGGCCGGCAAGCACGAGTTCACCGTCTCGGTGTATCGTGACATCAAGGCCACGCTTGAGGTCAACGTCGTGAGCGATGACGACTCGATCGAAATCGTCGAGACGATCGAGGAGCGTCTGGAAGACGAGCCCGAGCTTCCCGCCGGAGATGACGAGGCTCCTTCGGAAGCCACCGAGGAGACCGAGTAACTTCACGGGCATATCGTCTGCCTAAAGGGGGTGGGTCATTGACCCGCCCCTTGCTTTTCGTCGGCATATCGAACAGGAGGGGAGTTCATGCAGGTTGGGATGCGAGATGTCGATGCCGTCATATTCGATTTCGATGGCACGCTTGCGGATTCCATGTGGGTTTGGGACGAGGTCGATCGCGTGTTTCTCGCCAAACGCGGCATTCCCTTTACCGATGAGTTTGGCGAAATGATTGCCGTTCTCGGGTTCGAGCTCGGGGCCGATTTCGCCATCGAGCACTTTGGCTTGGACGAGAGCCCCGAGAGCATCATCGAGGAATGGAAGTCGCTTGCCGAGGAGAGCTATGCGACGCACGTGATGCTCAAGCCGGGCGCGTTCGAGTACCTGCGCCATTGCAAGGAGCAGGGCATGCCTCTTGCAATCGCCACCTCCCTGCAGCGCCACCTTCTCGAACCGGCGCTCGCGAACAACGGCGTGCTCGATCTCTTCGATGCCATCTGCGTATGCGACGAGCTGCAATGCGGCGGCAAGTCGAATCCGGGCGTATACCTCGAAGCGGCACGCCGGCTCGGTGTTCCCGCCGAACGATGCGCCATCTTTGAGGATGTCGCCACGGCAGCTCGATCGGCCAAGGAGACCGGCGCCTACGTCATCGGTGTCTACGATGAACACAAACAACAGGCAACAGATGAGCTCAAGGCGATTGTCGACCATTTCATCATGGACTATGCCGATTTGCTCGACGTGACGCCGCGCGCCCCGCATCATCGGTAAGGCAACCAGGCGAGGAAGACCGGAGGCGGATCATGAAGGGAGCACACAGCATCAAGAAGCCCAGGCGCAAGGGCAAGGCCGTCGCCATCGTCATCTGCGTCGCCCTCGTGCTCGCTGCCGCGGGTGTCGCGGCGTACGCCGTTGTCACGGGATGGCTCGAGCTCCCGTTTGCCGCGACGGCTCCGGAATCTGTCCTCAAGTCGGATGATGCTTCGGAACTGGGCGAGGTGGCCGAGAGAGAATCGGCGGATTTGTCGGGAGTCGATGCTGCTGGCAATGGTTCCGCAGGTGACGCAGCGGATCTCCAGGTCTACAAGAACGCCCGCTTCGGTTATCAGGTCGATATCCCCGAGGGCTTCACGCTGGGTTCCGAGGCGGACGATGACGCCCGCATCACGCTCGTCAACAGCACGCTGCGCATGACGACAGACGCTTTCGGCTTTAACAATGTCGACCACTTGGATGCGGATGCGGTTCTTGCATCCATATGGAATGGCACCGAGGACAGCATCGCGCGCGCCGAGGGCAATCGTGTCATCATCTACCAATACGACGACGAGTACGAGTACTTCTACTGGGTCTACATCGGGTCGGGTTCCATCGACCAGATGGAGATCCGATATCCCCTCCAGGATGACAATCGTGACGAACTCGAAGCCGCCCAATCGCTCATGCAGGGCTTTACGCCCGGTGATTTGAACGCCGCGCACTAGGTGGTTCCCCAACCTTTTCTTGACAGCACGCAGAAAGTGGTGTTTACTGCCTTATTATCAAAAGCTCGTTTGAATGTTTGAATGATTGGCGGAAGCGCATATGATGCAAGAATCAACAGCATGCGGATGCGGTCATGGTCAAGATGCCTGCGACGCCCACAGGCAAACCCACGACGACGGTCATTGCCATTGCCATGACGGCAAAGGGGGTTGGGAGGTCTCCCTCGGGCTCATCGTCGTGGCCACCTGCATCTACGTCACCGGCCTTGTCGTCAACTTCGTCAATCCGCTCGGCATCATGGACATCGTCTGGGTCAAGTACGCGATTTTCGTCACTCCCTATCTGATGGTGGGTTTGCCCGTTCTTGTCGGTGCCGCCAAGGGCATTGCGCGTCGCGAGCTCCTTGACGAGCAGTTCCTCATGGCGGTCGCCACCATCGCCGCCTTCGCCATCGGCGAAGCGGCTGAGGCCGTGGCCGTCATGCTCTTCTATCAGGTGGGCGAATGGTTCCAGGACCGGGCGGTCGACAATTCGCGCAAGTCGATTTCATCGCTCGTCAAGATCAAGGCAACCTATGCGAACGTCGAGGAGGCGGGCGCCGTCAAACGCGTCAATCCCGAGGACGTCAAGGTGGGCGATATCATCGTCATCACCGCGGGCGAGCGTGTTCCACTCGACAGCATCATCGTGAAGGGGGCAAGCGAGCTCGATACCTCCGCGCTCACGGGCGAGTCGATGCCGAGCTTCCTCGAGCCGGGGCAGGAGGTGCTCTCCGGCTTCGTCAACGGCACGAACACGCTGCACGTGCGCGTGACGAGACCCTTCGAGGATTCCGCCGTCTCGCGCGTGCTCGACATGGTGAGTAACGCCGCTTCCAAGAAGGCGCGGACCGAGGCGTTTGTCCGCCGTTTCGCCCGCATCTACACGCCCATCGTCGTGGGGGCAGCCGTTGCGCTCGCTGTCATTCCGCCGCTCGTGATTGGTCCCGCAAACGCGGCCATCTGGGCCGACTTCATCGAGCGCGCCTGCGTCTTTCTCGTCATCTCGTGTCCTTGCGCCCTCGTCATTTCGGTGCCCCTGAGCTTCTATTGCGGTATAGGTAGTCTCTCCCGTCGAGGCGTGCTCGCCAAGGGCGGCAACTACCTGGAGCAGCTCGCACGCGTCAAGACCGTCGTCTTCGACAAGACCGGCACGCTCACGAAGGGCAAGTTCCGCGTCGAGACGATTGCGCCGGTAGAGGGCGTCACGCCCGAGCGTCTGCTGGGGTTAGCCGCTCACGTGGAGCAACGCTCGACGCATCCCATCGCGCAATCGATTTGCGACGCTTACGCTGAGCGTCTCGGCATACCTCCGACCCTGAACCTGCCCGAGCATAGCGACGAGGTAATCGAGACGCCGGGGCATGGTCTATGCGCCGAATGCGTGGAAGGCCACATCTGCGTCGGAAACGACAAGCTCATGGAGCGCGAGGGAGTCGTATGGACGGGCAAGGGGCAGCCCGGCACGATTATTCACGTTGCGCTTGACGGTGTCTACCAGGGGTATCTGGTGGTTTCTGACGAGACAAAGCCCCAGGCACGCGAGACGATTGAAGGGCTCAAGGCCCTCGGCGTGCACGAGACGGTCATGCTCACGGGCGACAAGGAGCTCGTCGCCCAGCGTATCGCCTCCAGGCTCGGAATCGACCGCTTCTTCGCACAGCTGCTGCCGGGGGACAAGGTCGCCTGCGTCGAGGAGCTGCTTGCGCAGAAAGGCGGCGACTCCAAGGCGACGCTCGCGTTCGTGGGCGACGGCATCAACGATGCCCCAGCACTCGCCCGTGCCGACGTCGGCATCGCCATGGGGGCGATGGGATCGGATGCGGCCATCGAGGCGGCCGATATCGTGCTCATGGACGACAATCCGGCGCGCATCGCCGACGCCGTGAGACTATCGCGCAAGACGGTCATCAACGCACGTGAAAACGTGGTGCTCGCGATTGCCGTCAAGTTCGCGGTCTTCGTACTCGGCGCTTTGGGCATAGCCAACATGTGGATGGCCGTGTTTGCCGACACGGGTGTCGCCATGCTCTGCGTCCTCAACGCCATGCGCCTTCTGCGCGCAAAATGAGACAACGTCTCTGAGCAACTGTCTCATTTCATGTGCCAGGGGGCAGACCCCTTGGCACAGGGGGTTTCCTCGCGCGAGATGACAAGCCGCTTGCCCTCTCTCGTATCGGGTACAATGTCCGTATTCGATAACGGGGAGGCGTCCGATGGCTGCCCAAGCGGCTGACAAGCAAAATGACGAGCTCATGACCGACCTGGCCGGCCTGTTCAAGATGTTCTCCGACCCTACGCGTGTGAAGATCCTCAACATCCTGCTGGAAGGCGAGAAGTGCGTAGGTGACGTCGCCGCGCAGATGAACATGAGCACCGCCGCGGTGAGCCACCACCTGCGCATGCTGCGCCAGGGAAATCTCGTCACCGACCATCGACAAGGCAAAGAGGTCTTCTACGCGCTCGCCGACGATCACGTCACGTCGATTCTCTCGCTCGGTATGGAACACGTGACCGAGTAGGGTCCGTACTTGCCGGAAGAGACCATGGAACTCTCACGTCGTCGATTTCTCATAGCATGCGGAGCGCTTGCCGCAGCTGCCGCATGCTCCACGTCGCTTGCCGGATGCGCCAGGCGAGCCCCGCACAGATACGGCAGACGGGACGTCGCACGTCTGATCGTCGGCGGAATGACCGTCGAGGAGAAAGCCGCGCAACTTTTCATCGTGACGCCCGAACAGCTCAGCGGCACCGGACTCGTTTTGCAGGCTGATGAGGCGTTTCGCGAGGGGCTGCAAAACAAGCCCGTGTGCGGCATCACGTACTTCGGGGGCAATGTCGAAAATGCCGGCCAAACCAAGGCGCTTCTCGCGGACACGCAGGCACAGGCACGTGAGCTCGGTGTCATGCCCCTGCTCCTCTGCGTCGACGAGGAGGGCGGCATGGTTCAGCGTATTGGCGGCAAATCAGGATTCGATGCCCCCTTTATCGAAAGCGCATCGGATATCGGGGCGACCGGCGACGTATCCGTCGCGCGCGCAAGTGCTCGTAGTATCGCGACCACGTTGCACGAGCTCGGGTTCAACGTCGACTTCGCGCCTTCGTGCGATGTGGCGACAAGCGCGCGTAGCAACATGCGCTATCGCTCGTTTGGCGCCGAAGCGGCCCTTGTGGGGCGCATGGCGGCGGCGCAGATCGAGGTCTTCGGGGAAGAGGGCATCCTGTGCTGCGCCAAGCACTTTCCGGGTATCGGCGATCCCGAAGACGACAGCCATGCCCTCTCGATTTACTCCGAAAAGACGCGCGAGCAACTTGACGAGCAACTCGCCCCCTTCGTCGCCGCCATCGTGGCCGGCGTTCCGATGGTGATGGTGGGGCATCTTTCGTTGCCGCAAGTGACGGGCAGCGCAATACCCGCTTCGATTTCCCCGGATATCGTGCAGGGCGTCTTGCGCGATGACATCGGCTATGACGGCGTCGTGGTCACCGACTCCCTTTCGATGGGCGCGCTACTCGAGTTTTGCGCGCCGGCTGATGTCGCCGTTGCCGCCATCGGGGCGGGATGCGACATCGCACTCATGCCGTCGGATTTCGCCGGCGCGTATGCGGGCTTGGTCGACGCCATCAACCAGGAGCGCATCCCCATGGAGCGCGTCGACCAATCGCTCGTGCGCATTCTGGCACTCAAGCTCGGGGCCATGCCGGAGCTGTTCGATGAGGAAATTCGAGAAGAACTCGCGAAATGTGACCATGCGTAATCGTTCGCGCTATCATATAGCCCACGAACACCAAGACTGGAAAGGACGAATCATGGATTCAAAGGTGTACGAACTTCTCAACGACCAGATTAACAAGGAGCTGTATTCGGCATATCTCTACCTCTCCTTTGCGGATTACTACGCGGACGAGGGTCTCGATGGCTACGAGAACTGGTATCTCATCCAGGCTGCCGAAGAGCGTGACCATGCCCTTATCTTCCGCAAGTACCTGCTCGACAACGACTGCAAGGTCGAGCTCAAGGCAATCGACCAGCCGGACAAGACCTTCAAGAATCATCTCGAGCCGCTCGAAGCGGGTCTCGAGCACGAACGCTACGTCACGAGCCTCATCAACGACATCTACGCCGCCGCCAAGGAAGTCAACGACTTTCGCACGATGAAGTTCCTCGACTGGTTCATCGACGAGCAGCTCGAGGAGGAGGTAAACGCGACCGACATGGTCACGAAGATGAAGCTCTTCGGCTCGGACGCCAAATCGCTCTACGAGCTCGACCAGGAATACCTGGCCCGCACGTACAGCACGCCTTCTCCGCTTGCTGCGGAATAGACGCGCGCAGACATCACGAGTCAGTGGCGGACCGGCGTTGTGCCGGTCCGTTTTCATGATGGTCATTCCCAGCACGCACGTTATGGCATTCATGTTCGCCAAAACGTGTGGAGCTTGTCGCCATGCCGCCTTCGCACCACCTAGGAGCAATCGGCAGAGACTGCCGGGGAAAACTCGTATTGTTGTTCTGCAAGAGTGGACTTGTCCGACAAAACAAAACGGGTCGGCGCGTGCGCCGACCCGATTTCTAATGGTGGGGCATAAGGGATTCGAACCCCTGACGTACTGATTCGTAGTCAGTCCCTCTATCCAGCTGAGGTAATGCCCCGATGAAGCCTGAACATAATACCACCGCAGCCGACCATGTCAACATCCCGATGACCAGACAAAGCCCGCTGGGGCATTTTTGTCTGGTTATCCCCATTTTCATTACACTTACGGTGCTGGCTTAACGTGCTATGATTTCAAAATACGTGTGAACACAACCGGAGGTCAATCATGTGCGCAAATGGCGTGAACACCCAACAGCTCAAGGATACGGTCAACCAAATCGACGAGACGGTCGCCCTTACGAGGCGTTGGACGCATCGCATGTATCACCTTGCCTCCGATGGCCAAATGGAGCGCACCGCCATGCAGCTCCAGAAAATCCAGATGGAGCTCGACAACGTGCGCGAGATGCTCACCGAGGCGCAAGACGCAATCGAGCGTGATGATGCCGACACTGGCGTGACCGTTACCGCTGTCTAGAATCTCGCATGTCAGGCGCGCAAGACACAACCCTCATCGTTCTCACGGGCGTATCCGTGGACGTGAGGGTTGCTTCCGCCCTGCAATCCGCCGCCGAGGCGCTCGGATATGCCGACGGCTGCGCCATCGTGCGGCTTTCCGATGTCGATGATCTCAGGCACTTCGTCTTCGAGTCGGACCCCTGGACGGTCATGGCGATAGACGATGCGTCAATCGACGCCCTGCGCGAGGCCTTCGACCTCGATGCGCGGGACTTCGCCGGCGATGTCCCCGCGAGCGTCACTGGCTACAATCTTGTCGCCGTACCCGCATTTGCCGATTGCCTTGACGATATGGAGGCCAAGCGCAACGCCTGGATGCGCATGAAGGCGGCCGTCCATCCGGGCAATCCGCTCGACTAGTCTACATGCGGCGTGCATTACCCCGTGTCGTTTGTGCTATCATTCCGATTTGCGTCGAATTGGGACGGAGAGATGGCCGAGTTGGCTGAAGGCGCTCGCCTGCTAAGCGAGTATAGGGTTAGATAGCCCTATCTGGGGTTCGAATCCCCATCTCTCCGCCAGACGCTTTTTTGTCGTCCAGAAGAAAGGAACTCTGTGAAACCCCGACCTCACAGTAGTTAGCCTTTCCGGACCTCCTCTTGGCGGCCCGGTGGGGCCGTTATCTTGCCACGCATAGCTCTTTCGCGCGCGGACCGTGTCCGCTCGTTTTTTCGCGCGGCGTGAAGACAGGAACAGAGGAGATCATCTGCATGATTTACCTGCGTCAGATTCTCAAGCAGCCCGTTTTTGACAAAGAGGGCGAGCAAATCGGGACCATCAGCGACCTTGCCATCGCCACGGGCGAGGTCTTTCCGCGCGTTACCTCGCTGGCGTTCGTCGGTCCGGGCAAGACGCCGTTCATGATCTCGTGGCGCAAGTACGTCGAATCCTACGACGGCACGTGCGTGCATCTAAACGTGCCGTCATCCGACATTCGTTTTTCCTATCTGCAGCCTACCGAGGTGCTGCTCGCCCGTGACCTGCTCGACAAGCAGATCGTCGACACCCAGGGCATGAAGGTCGTGCGCGTAAACGACCTCAAGCTTTCCGATAGTCCCGCCGGACTGCGCTTGCTCGGTGCCGAGACGGGCATCCGCGGCCTGCTCTTTGGGATATCGCCACATCTCGAGAAGGTGGTGAACGCAATCGCAACCGCGTTTGGCCATCCGCTCAAGGAGCGTCTCATCGCGTGGAACTACATGGAGCTCATCGAGCGCGACATGTCGCAGATCAAGCTGTCCGTGAGCCACAAGCGCCTGCATGACATGCATCCCGCGGATGTCGCCGACATTATCGAACAGCTTGACCCGCAGCACCGGCAGGTGGTTTTCGACAAGCTCGACGCGGGCCAGGCGGCCGACGCGGTTGCCGAGCTCGAAGACGAGTACCAGGCTGACGTCATCGAGGACATGACCACGAGTCGCGGTGCCGCCGTTCTCAACGAGATGGACCCGGATGATGCCGCCGACATCATCGGCGACCTTCCCTATGACAAGGCCGAGAAGCTTCTGCGCCTCATGGGCGTGGAGGAATCTGCTTCGGTGCGCTCGCTGCTCGGCTACAAGGAGGAGACGGCCGGAGGCATTATGACGACCGACTTCCTCACCGTCAACGATGACCTTACCGTTGCGGATGCCATCGAGGCGATTCGCCAGATGGACGAAGACCAGGAGAGCATCCACTATCTCTATCTCGTTTCCGACAATGGCGTGCTCACGGGCGTCCTTGGCCTGCGCACGCTCGTCATCGCCAAGCCTGAGACGGCGCTCGACGAGATAAGCACCAAGGAACTCATCACGGTTCATCCCGATCTTGACCAGGAGGAATGCGCGCAGACCATTGCCAAATACGACCTGCTCGCCATTCCCGTCGTCGACGAGCAGGGCATCATCTTGGGCGTCGTGACCGTTGATGACGCCATGGATGTCATGGAGGAGGAGCACGAGGAGGACCTGCAGCAGCGCTCCATCTCGAGTCCATGGGTCATCGGCATCATCGTCGCGCTGCTCATCGTCATCGGCGTACTCATCTTCATGCTCAACAGCTAGGAGCGAGTCGCATGGCGGTCGAGAAGCTGACAGAGCACGGGAGGTCGCAGCAGGGACAAGTACCCGTGCGCAGGAGGAGTCGCGTGTTCATCGTGCTCGCCGCACTGGGCCCTGGCGTCGTGGCGGCGATGGCGGGCAATGACGCCGGTGGCATCTCCACGTATTCGACCATCGGCGCCATGTTTGGCTATGGAACCCTGTGGATCATTCCCATCATGATGGTGATGCTTGCCATCGTCCAAGAGGGCGCTTCGCGCATGGGCGCGGTTACGGGCAAGGGGCTAGCGTCGCTCATCCGCGAGCAGTTCGGCGTGCGCTTGACCGCCCTTGCCATGATTGCCGTGCTCATCGAAAGCGGGGCTGCGACGCTTTCGGAGTTCGCCGGCATCGCCGCCGGCATGGAGCTCTTCGGCGTGAGCAAGTACATAGCGGTGCCCATTGCCGGCGTCGTGGTGTGGTTGCTGGTCATGGGCGGTAGCTACAAGCGCGTCGAGAAAGTGTTTCTCGCCATCAGCTGCGTGTTCGTAACGTATGTCATCGCGGCGTTCCTCGCGCAGCCCGATTGGGGCGAGGTGGGTACTTCCCTCGTGATTCCCCATTTCGAGAACAACCCCAGCTTCATCAGCCTGGTGATTGCGACGGTGGGCACGACCATAGCCCCGTGGATGATCTTCCTGACGCAGAACAACGTCGTGGACAAGGGCGTGACGCCGGACGAGCTTTCGCTCGAGCGCGTCGATGCCATTGGCGGCGCGATCGTCGCATGTGCGGTCGCGGGGTTCATCATCATCACGACGGGCACCGTCTTGTATCCGCAGGGCGTCGTCGTCGATAGCGCCGCTGCGGCCGCGGAGGCGCTGACTCCCATCGCCGGACAATACGCCACGATACTCTTCGGCGTCGGTCTCGTCGCCGCAAGCTTCCTCGCCGCGTGCGTTGTCCCGCTGGTTGCCTCGAGCGCCATTTGCGAGGCATTTGGCTGGGAGCGTGGCGTGGACCGTGGTTGGAATGACGCCCCCGCATTCCGGGGCATCTACACCGCCATGATAGTCATTGGCGTCGTGGTGACGCTCATTCCCGATGTCAGTCTCATCAGCATCATGCTCGTCGCGCAGTTCGTCAGTGGCGTGCTGTTGCCCGTCATCCTCATATTCATGGTGCGCATCCTCAGCAGCAAGCGCATCATGCGCTCGTACGCGAACAAGCGCCTGCTCACGGTGCTCGTCTGGGCGCTCATCGTGGTAGTCTTTGCCCTGACGATCGGCTGCTTTGTCATGACCGTGCTCGGGTTCTGAGGTGAGAGATGCGTTGTTGGGAAGACAGGGGATGTCATGGGGCGATGTCGAAGGGCTGCCCGCACGATGCGACTGGCATCTGTCCACGTGACTGCATCAACACGATTTGCGATTGCGATTGGTACGAGCGCGCCGATGCGATGGAGATGCTCGATGCCTATGACGTCGATTTCAGCGTGGCCCACAAGGAGACCTGCCACAACTGCCGCTTCTTCCTTGCCCGCGCCCCCAAGATCGCGTAGGGGCGAGGACGAAAAGGGCTTGCCAATGAGACAACGTCTCTGACCAACTGTCTCATTCAGGTGTGCCAAGGGGTCTGATTCCCTGACGCATTTAGTATCCGCCGGTGGGGCGGTTGTCACTCGCGACAATCGAGTTGACGATGGCGGTGACGATCGAAATCACGATGGACGCGAGAAACGCGCTGCCAAATCCCGAAATCCAGAACCCGATGCCGAAGAGCCCGTTTGCCAGCCATGCCGCCAGGTATAGCAGTGCCGTATTGACGATCAGGTAGAAGATGCCAAGCGTGAACACGGTTATGGGCAGCGAAAGGATCTGCAGTATCGGCTTGATGGATATGTTGATGAGCGAGAGGATCAGCGCGAAGATGACGATGCCGATCCACGCGGAATCCCCGCCGATGAGCTCGATGCCGGGGACGAGCCATACCGCCGCGGCAACGGCGATTGCGGAAACCAACCAGCGAAACAGAAAGGACATGGCGAATCCTCCTATCTTGTCATGTGCACACGAGCGCGATGGCGTCCAGGTTCATCTCGTGGAAGCGGGGATGCACGCGGCCGCGCACGGCATTCTCGAGCTCCTCGCGTGTGATTCCGAGCGTCCCGCTGTCAACGGCAGCGGCGAGCAGCGCGATGTTGAGCACCTTGGGCGAACCGACCTGTTCGCAGATTGACGCGCCGTCGACCTCGACGAGCCGGATATCTGGCAACGAACGTAGGTACGAAAGAGCCTCGGCCCCGTCATAGTCGATGTTCTGCAGGGCCGCGACGGGCGGCTGCACTGCTTGCGTGTTTACTATGACGGTTCCCCCGGGTGCGAGGTAGTCTATGCATCGTACCGCCTCGCCGGGTTCGAAGGCGATGATGCAGTCGGCGCATCCCAGAGGAACGAGGGGGGATTGCGGGTGCCCTCCGCGCACGTGGCTTGCCACGGACCCACCGCGTTGCGCCATGCCGATGGTCTCGGCCGTCTTCACGTGCTCGTCGCGGGCAAGCAGAACTTGCGCGATGAGGCGCGAGGCGAGCACGTTGCCCTGCCCGCCGACACCGCAGATGACGCAATTGAGGCCGGAGTCGCTACGCATCGGCGCCTCCTTCCCGCAGCGCGTCTGTGGGGCAGATCTTGCAGCAGAGCTCGCAGTCATAGCACAGCGAGCTGTCCACGGCCACGTGGCCGTCCTCGATGACGAGAGCGGGGCATCCGAGCTGCTTGATGCAGACGCGGCAGTCGATGCAGCTACCGAGGTCGATTTCGACGGCCGGATGTGCCGGAGGTTCGAGATATATGCAGGGCGATTTGAAGATGATGGCGCGTACGCCCGTTTTCTCGATGGCATCACGCACCGTCTGCACGGCGGTCTCGAAGTCGAGCGGGTCGACCGTCTCGTAGCTGACGCCAAGCGCCTCGAGGATACGCGGGATGCTGAGCGGGACCCCATCGGCGCCCATCATGGTGCGGCCGGTGCCCGGATGTGGCTGTTGTCCCGTCATGGCCGTCGTCGAGTTGTCGAGGATGCAGACGATCATGTCATGTTGGTTGTAGACGGCATTGACGACGCCGGTGATCCCGCTTGCGAAGAAGGTCGAGTCGCCCACGAAGCCAAAGGCGAGCGTGTCCGGCTCGACGGCGTGGATGCCCTGCGCGACGGTGATGCCGCCGCCCATGCACAGGCACGTGTCGACCATGTCGAGCGGCGCGGCGTTTCCGAGCGTGTAGCAACCGATGTCGCCGCAGAAGACGGCCTTGCGCTTGCCCACGGCGCGCTTGACGGCGTAGAAGCTCGCGCGATGGGGGCAGCCCGCACACAGCACCGGTGGGCGCGGCGGCAGCTCGGGTTTGGGGATGGCTTCTCCGTCATGTGCCAGGGGGTCAGACCCCTTGGCACATTGGCATGTGTCGAGGGGTCTGACCCCCTGGCACATAGTCTCCGTTGTCTCATCTCCGTCGACAAACTCCGCAAGCGCGTCGCAAATGGCCTCGACACTTTGCTCGCCCGCGTACCCGAAGTAGCCGTCGAGCTTGCCGTGAATGGTGCTAGGTAGAAACTCGTATCCGCAGAGGAAGTCGAGTTCGCGCTCGATGACGGGGTCGAGCTCCTCGACGCAGAGCACCTCGTCGACTGCCTCGAGAAACTCGGTCGCGAGCTTGGCGGGGAAGGGATAGGGAGTGCCGATCTTGAGCACGGGCAGCTCCAGGTCGAGCATCTCGAGCGCTTCCATGACGTAGTGATAGGAAATGCCGCCACAGGCGATGCCAGAGGCGAAACGCTGCTCACCGCGGTCCTCGAACGCGCGCATGGCCTCGGCGTGCGACAACCCGCCGATCTCTATGCGATTGGGGCGATAGCCGGAGGAAAGCTCGTCGGCAATGGCCGCGGCGCGTTTCTCGACCTTGCCGTGGTTCAGGAAGCTCGTGCGTGGGAAGACGACCCAGCGTCGCGTGTCCTTGACGAAGCCGCCGGGCACATGGCGCCCCCAGCTTGCGTCATCGTCGTCAAGCGTCGGGTTTTCAAAGTCTGCCCCGCAGTCGGCGACACCGCCTCGCGTCTTGACCGTTCCGCAGGCGTGGCTCACGCGCGTGGTGGGTCGCACGATGACGGGCGTGTGGTGCCTCTCGGAGAGTTCGAAGGCGTCCTGGATCATGCCGTATGCCTCGCCGGGGCTTGCCGGGTCGAAGATGGGGACTTTGGCGAACTGCGCGAAGTTACGCGTATCCTGCTCGGTTTGACTCGAGATGGGGCCGGGATCGTCAGCGACGACGATGACGAGCCCGCCTTCCACGCCGATGTACGAGAGCGTCATGAGCGGATCGCTCGCGACATTGAGGCCAACTTGCTTCATGGTGACGAGAGCGCGGGCGCCGGCGTATGCCGCGCCGGCAGCAGCCTCAAGGGCCGCTTTCTCGTTGGTGGACCATTCGATGTGGATGGAGCCGTCGTTGTGCTTGGCGACCGTCTCGAGGACCTCGGTCGAGGGAGTGCCGGGATAGCCGCTCACGAAGTTGACGCCCGCATGGATGGCGCCGAGCCCCAACGCTTCGTTGCCCATGAGCAGTTTGACTGGCATGTCCGTCCCCTCGTCTTTGTCCGGTGCAAAGCGTCCGTCTCGGTGCTTGCGCGTGGAGTCGTGCGCTTGGCGTGGTGCGATACATGGTACCATCTATCGCACGTTCACCCTACCTTGGAGTCTTGCATGGAAATCCGCTATATCGACACGCGTGGCAACACGCACGATCCCCTGACCTTCAGCGAGGCCCTTCTCAAGGGCATGGCGTCCGGTGGTGGCCTGTTCGTTCCCGAGCAGCTGCCCTCGATGACGCTCGACGAGATCGTGGCGCTTGCCAAGATGCCCTATGCCGAGCGCGCGGCCTTCGTGTACAAGCGCTTTGGCGTCGACTTCGATGACGAGCAGGTCGACGAGCTCATGCGGCGCTCGTATAACGAGAACTTCGACACGCCCGATGTCTGTCCGGTTGTCGAGGTCGCCGATGGCATGTACGTGCTCGAGTTGTGGCACGGGCCCACGTGCGCATTCAAGGACATGGCACTGCAATGTCTGCCGGTTTTCTTCTCGGCATGCGTGGGCAAGCAGCGCGCTGCCGGTGCAGCGGATAACGACTACCTTATCGCTGTGGCTACGAGCGGAGATACCGGCAAGGCTGCCCTGCAGGGGTTTGCCGATCGCGAGCATATCTCCATCGTCGTCTTCTATCCGGACGGCGGCGTGAGCGATATCCAGTTCAAGCAGATGGCGACGCAGGAAGGCGACAATGTCTGCGTTTACGGCGTGCGCGGCAATTTCGACGATTGCCAGACGAGCGTCAAGCGCATGTTCGATGACGCGGCCTTCAACGACCATCTGCTTGCCAACGAGAACATCGCGCTCTCCTCGGCGAACTCGATTAACTGGGGCAGGTTGCTGCCGCAGGTCGTGTACTATATCAGCGCGTATGCGGTCATGGTCGAAAATGGCGCCGTGAAGGCAGGTGACCCCATTGACGTGACCGTTCCCACCGGAAACTTCGGCAACATCCTCGCGTGCTGGTACGCCAAGCAGATTGGCGTACCCATCGATCGCATCGTCTGCGCGAGTAACACCAACCGCGTGCTCACCGACTTCATCGAGACGGGCGTCTATGACATCAGCGATCGGCCCTTCGTGCTCACGCCCTCTCCCTCGATGGACATTCTCGTCTCGAGCAATCTCGAGCGCCAGCTCTTCGAGCTCACGGGACGCGATGCCGCGAGCATCCAGACGTGGATGGACGATCTGCGTGAAAAGCGCCGCTTCGAACTTGACGAAGCGACGTTCGCGGCACTCAGGGATAACTACCGTGCCGGATCGATTGACAGTGCCGCTTGCCTCGGAACCATCCATGACGTGTTCGAAGAGCACGATTATCTGCTCGATCCGCATACGGCTGTCGCATGGAAGGTTGCCGAGGAGCAGAAGGGCGGCAACCCCATGCTCGTTGCTTCGACGGCTAACTGGGCCAAGTTCGGCAGCAACGTGTATCGCGGCCTTACGGGCATTGCGCCGGATGAGCCGCTGCCCACCGATGTCGCCGGGCTTACCGACGTGCAGCTCAATCGCAAGGTCTACGAGATGACGCGCGTTTGTCCCGTCCCGCCGCAACTCGACGAGCTTGACGAGAAGCCCATTCGCTTCACGACGGTGATTGACGGCGATGTGGAGGCAATCGAGAAGGCGGTTACCGACTTCATAGGATAAACACGAGCCGAAAACGCTATGACCGTTCGCCACCGCAAATAGCCTTTGCTCAGCTTAATCTTGATATCCGATAAAAATCTTGTTATCCCTTAGATAGCGTTAAAGGTGTTTATCGGGCAACTCATTAGTACGAATCTACAGGACAATTTACCGAGAGGATTCATCATGGCCGATAAGAAAAATCTGCACGCGCAAGTCAAGCTCATGGTCAGTGCCACCGAAGACCGCAAGGGTCCCACTTTCGGAAAGGGCGCGGCAACCCTGCTTCACGGAATCGAGGAAAACGGTTCGCTGAATAAGACGGCCAAGAATCTCCACATGGCGTACAGCAAGGCGTGGAGCATGATCAAGAAGGTCGAAGAAGGTCTTGGCTTCCAACTTATCGAGCGCTACGGTGCCCGTGGCTCCAAGCTTACCGAGGATGGCGAGGAATTCCTCAAACTTTATGACATCTACGACAAGAAGGTCGAGGCGTACGCCGACAAGGTCTTCCGCGAGACCTTCAAGGATTTCTAGAACGAGAAATTTGCCCGGAGCAAAACTCTCGTTTCCATGCACATGATGAGGAAAGCCGCCCGATGGGGCGGCTTTCCTTGTTTGGGAATCGACGCAGGCGGATTCGAGTGAGGCGAGCACGCCTGTGTCACGCAAGTCACGAGCCCGAGTTACTCGCGCTTGATGGTCTCGACATCGACGTCGATTTCGCCCCTGTCCTTTGCGACGTACACGAATCCGACCTCGCCATCTACGGGCAGCTCGTTGTAGGCGACCATTTCGGCGATCTCGGCCGACGTGGCGCTCTTGGGCTCGGTCTCGAGCAGATACGCGGTATCGGCACGGCGCGACATGGCCTTCGAGAAGTCCTTGGTCCCGACGAAGACCTCTTGCTTGTACGGATTGACCTTGAGCTTCTTGGCACGGTAGATGATGTAGCCGAGAGCCAGGATGTTTGCCACCAGGGCGATGACCGAGACGACCGTGTTCACAGCCGGGTTATTGACCGACTGCACGGCGAAGACGGAGTCGTTGACGAACATGGGGACCATCTGGCAGAACATGCACCACATCGAGAGCGTGAACGCGCGGTTCTGGATCCAACCGCCCTTGTTCCAGAGCAAGCCGGCGATCGTCGGGGCGAGCAGCAAGGCGATGCCGCAGTACCAGGAGTGGGTGGGCAGGCAGTTGTAGGTGTAGCAGAAGTTCCACAGGTCGTAGGCGATGATGAACA
>OGQA01000361.1_pt1 | contig 25233 bp, 23 predicted proteins | sample 1553011 | NCBI WGS metagenome assembly OGQA01 (sample SAMEA2580256, study PRJEB22360) | human gut metagenome | biome: human gut; feature: human-associated habitat; material: faeces | place: Denmark | collected 2008/2010 | reverse complement strand
CGGGTTTGGCACCGTCCGGTGACGCTTCGCCGCGTCCGTCGCCGCCGCCTTTCCTGCCGCCCTTGCCGCCCATGGCCTTGCGCAGGCCGCCGCCGGCCACGGCGACTCCCATGCCGAGTATGGAGGGCAGGATTCCGCCGCCGCCACCGCCGACCGAGGATTGCACGGCGGGCACGATCACGCGGATCATGGCGGGAAGGAGGATGATGACGCTCAGGGTGAGCATCAGCGTGATGGCCTGGCTGTCGTCGCCGGGCCCGGCCGTGGCCATGATCGCCGAGCCGGTCGCCATGACCAGTGCGGCGACGGGCTTGTAGGCCAGGAACGCGGCCAGCCAGCCGATGGTCTTGGCGAAAGCCTGCTTGCCGGTCTCCATCCAGCTCATGGCGGCCCACATGGGTGCCACGCCCACCAGGATCGGCAGCATCCCGGCGCGGAAGTAGGCGAATATCTTGCTGATCAGCCCGCAGATCCACATCACGATGGTGAGCACGATGGCGACGGGCGCGCCGAGATTGAAGAACGAGCTCGCGGCCAGGCTTTTCGATTCCCAGGCGTCGTTCATCATGCCGCTTGCGGACCTGAGCACGTCGGCGGTCCACGTGTCGAATGTGGCCTGGAACGTGTTGACCAGTCCGGCAAGGCACACGGCGCTCAGGATCGCCCACATGAACGCCTTGCCCAACGGGATCAGGTCACGTCCCTCCTGTTGGGTGACGAGCTTCCAGCCGGCCGCGATCACGCCGCACACGGCCGCGATGATAAGGAACGGGTCAACCTGCATACGGATGTAGTCCGACAGGAAGAACGTGGTGCCGCCGCCCGGCGTCCATGACGGCAGGTCCGGATTGCCGCCGGACGAGCGGGAGAAGAACGTGAGCGCGATGCTCGCGCACGAGGAGCCGAGCAGCACGCCGAGCAGTATCCAGCCGATGCGGTCGAGCAGACGGCCCTCGCCGCCCTGGCCGATGTTCCACACGATGCGCGCGCTCAGCACGATCAGGCTGATCGCGGCGGCTGCGACGAGCACGCCCTGCGCGATGCGCAGGTACCGGTTCACCGGTGCGAACCATGAATCGTAGTTCGGCGTGGCGTTCGCCTGCAACGTTGATACCGTGTCGTTCGCGGCGACCAGCGTGTTGCGGCTGGTGGACAGCCATTCGATCGTGGAATCCGATTGGACCTGGTACATGTTCCACAGGGTCTTCTCCAGCCAGGAGAGCTTGCGCTGCTTCCGGCACGAGGAGTCCTTGTACTCCCATTTGCCCTCGTCGGACGACTCCTCCTGATACGTGTTCTCCAATGCCCTGCATTGCAGTTCCGGAGACTTCCTCAGCAGATCCTTCGCCGCCTTCTTGGTGCCGACCGCGACCACGCCGGTATGGGCGGGCGGGTCGCCGTACTGGTCGATGACCCATTGGATCTGGCTGGGGCCGATCAGGTCGCCGAGCTTGCCTTCGGGTATCTTCATCACGTAGGTGGTCTGGGTGTCGCTGATCTGCTTGTCGCCGAACGTGAGCTCCTTGCTGAACGATCCGAAGTCGGGTCCGCCGCAGGCGGCGAGGCCCATGAGGCAGGCGAGGGCGAGCGGCAGCGCGCACAGGCGCTGCCGTATGCGTCGAATCCCTTTCATGGCTTTTTCTCAGCAGCTTGCGGTGACGGACAGGCCGAGTGCGGCGAGGATGGCGACAGCGCCCGCACCGAGGAAGATGCCGATCACCCAGTTGACGAGCTTGTCGAAGGTGTCGTCGCGGTCTGGCACGCCGTCGCCCTGCTGGCGCAGGATGTGCACGCCGATGCGCACCAGCGCGACCACGCCGATCACCAGGCTCAGCGCCTTCACCCAGCCCAGGGCGGTGGATACCGGGCCCGAGAATCCCGGAGGCAGGCACGGGGTCGGGTCGGAAAGGGTCTCGGCGAGGATCACGCATGTTTCATGCAGCATTGGGTTGTTCCTTTCGTGTTAGGTTCATGCACCATCGTCAGCCGACATGGGCCGTGGCGCGGGGCATGGCGTCTACGTCCCTGACAAGCCGTGAGTACGCGGCCGGATAACGCCGGGGAAACCCGTCGAGTTCAAGCCCTTTGATATGGGGCAGCCGCCACACGCGGACGGCGGATGACAGTTGGATGCGCGCCGCCACCAAAGGCCGGGGCATACGGGGCGCGGGATCGGTGATGGCCGCGCCCAACAGGATCGATGCGCCGAACAGTCCGGCCGACTGGTCGGCGAGCAGCGCGCGCAACGATTCGAGGCCGCGCCCCGTGCCCATGGCGCACAGGATGATGCGCGAGGGCATGGAGGGATCCTGGCTCACCGGCAGCGCGCGGCCGGCGTCGGCGAACCGTTCCGGATCCGAATGGCGGATCGTGGTGCATCCGGCACCGCCGTGCGCGCCCACCAGCCACACGCGGTCGGTGACGGGTGCCGCGAACGACGGGATCAACGTGGTCAGTTGTGGCATGGTGTTGGTCCTTTCATAGGCTCGGGTCGGTGCCGGGCAGTTGCGAGGGATCCGGGTTCGCGGGCACCGACCAGCCCGGAGACGCGGAACCACCGGTCGAGCCGGCGGAACCGCCGGAGGAATGGTATCCGCCGCCGGACGGGCCGGAACCCGAGCCCGAAGCGGAGCCGGAGGGCGTGTACGAGTACTGTTGCGGTGCCGGCGTGCTCTGCGCCTGCGCCGCCGCAGCCGCTGCGGCCTCCTCCTGCGCTTTCCTTTCCTCGTCGGCCTTGGTCTTCGCGTCGATGGAGGCGTTCACCTTGTCCATGGCGTCGGTGATGGCCTTCTCGTCGCGCTTGTCGATGGAGGCGCGCAGCAGGGCGCGAGAATATTCGTCCTGCACCTTGCCTTCGGAGGAGGAATACAATCGTTCGCCCTGTTCGACCGTATGGGCCAGCCGTGAGGAGAACACCGCGCCCGCCGCCTTCTTCAGCCGCGAGAGATTTCCCGTGTGCTTCTTTTCGATGGCTTGCAGCTTGGATGTGGTGGCGTTGGCCGTTTCCGTGTCCGTGGCGGCACATGCGGGGATTCGCTCGCCCTCGGAATATTGTTCGGCCAGCTTGTCGAGGATTTCCAGGGTTTCCGGGTCGGCGAGCTTGTCGGCCGTGACCGCTTTCGCCTGTGCGAGCCGGTCGCCGTCGAGATATTCGACCAGCTTCTGTTCGGCTTTCTTCGCCGCAGCGTGGGCGGTGGCGCAGTCCGCCGTCGCCTGTTCCAGCTCGCGTGCGGCCGTGGCGGATTCATGCGATCTCCACGCGGACATGCCGGCGACCGTGACGCAGGCCGCGAGCAGGATGCCGCCCGCGGTCGTGGCTATGCGCCTCCATTCGCGCACGGGCATGGCGGCATCCCGGTCGCCGACCGGCGTGAGGTCGATCGTGTCGGCGAGATCGGCCGGCTCCACGGCACCGCCAACGTGCTGCGGTTCCGATGCCGGGGCATCGGCCGGGATATCATTCCCCACCGGATTCGAGGCCGATGGCAGCGGGCCGATCTCCCACGGATCGACGGCCGGGTTCGCCCGGTCTTCGCTTCCGGCGTCGTCCACGCATCGCGCATCCGGCTCCAGCCCGGGCCCGGGCTCGGGTTCGGGTTCGGCCGGTGGCCGGCGTTCCGGTTCCGGTTCTCGTGCCGGTTCGATGGCGACGGCGGTGCCGGCGGCGATTATGGGGCCGATCTCCCATGGGTCCGTGCCGGAGGTGTTCATCGGTTCGGGAAGAGGCGCTGGCGGAGGCTCGGGCGGTCCGGCGCGGTGGCGGTCATGCCGTCGGCGGCGTCGGCCTGCCGTTCGCGCAGCTGCCGCCGTTCCATGACCCATGCGGGATGCTGGCCGTGTTCGTGCGCGTCCATGAGGCAGCGCGTGACCTCGCCCTCGGGTGAAACCGCCGCGAGCCGGCCCAGATGGCCGGTGAACGCGGCCTCGGGATCGCCCTGCATGAAGCTCATGTACGCGGCCGCCTCAAGCATGCCCTCCCTTCGCGCGGAATCCGGGATGCTGTTGGACAGCCGCCACAGCAGTGCGGGTATGTCCTGGTGGAACTCGCTGTTGGCGATCTCGCGCACGTTGTAGTCGGCCTGGTACCACGGTTTGACCTGGCCCGAGGCGAACAGGGGCAAGGCGCGCGGATCATGCTCGGCGACCATGAGGAAACGGGCGCGCTCCAGGCCCGGCGATATCAGCTTCGCGCACACGGCGTCGCGCAGCCCCGTGTCGCCGGACAGCGACGCCAGCAGTCCCGCCGTGGCATGGTCCTTTTCCGCGTCCGCGCCGATGCGGTATTGTCCGGCGCGCAGCGAGTCGAGAAAATCGAATACGGCCAATGCGGTTTGCCTGTCAGCCATGTGCAACCTCCAGAAGAATGATGATGGTGCGAACAATGTCAGAGTCGATGATGCGCCGGGTCGCGGGCCGCTGCGGGGCGCACCGTCTACAGGCCCCATCGGGAGCACGGTTCCACGGGTCTGCGGCTCCACGGTTCCACGGGTTCACGGGTTCCGGGCATGGAAAAGGCCCTTCGCCGGGGGAGAGGCTGGCGAAGGGCCTGGGGGTTCACACGCCGTCCGGGGCACGGGATTCGGAAAGCTTTATGCCCCTTTCCGGCATGTGAAGTCAATGGAGGGCGTCCCGGCCGTCATCGGACGACGAGGCCGGAACGCCACGGGGTCACTTGCCCGCGTTCACGGCCGTGTGGCGGCCGGAACCCTGTGCGCGGTGGCGCTTGCGGAACACGAGCAGGGAGCCGCCCGCGAGCAGCACCGCCAGAGCGCCGCCGGCAAGGCCGAGCACGGCCACGCCGGTGGAGGCCAACGGCTTGGCACGGTATCCGTTCCAGTCGTCGGTGTTGCTGGCGGTCTGGGTGTCGGCGCACAGCTGCTTGCCGTCGATCTCGGTCACGTCGCCGGTGGAATATTCCGGATCGGTGTCTTCGCCGCCGTCGGTCTTGTCGTTGAACGGGTCGCCGTTGGACGGCGCGCATTCCACGAGCGGGGTGCCGGTGACGATGGCGCGGTCCGTGTGGGTATCGCCTTCCCTGACGCCCTTGAGCGTGCCGGTCACGCTGACCGATTCGCCCGGCTTGAGCACCAGGGTGTCCCAGTCGGCGGGATAGGTGAGCGAATCCATGTCCACGTGCGCGTCGCCGACGATGGTGGAGTCGGCGAGGTCCAGGTCGCTTGCCTTGAACCATGCGCCGTCGCCGGTGGCCGGGTCGGTCTTGGAGGTGTTGGTGATGATGAACGTGATGCCGATGTTGTCGGCGTCCATCTTCAGCGCCTGCTTCGGGTCGTCGCGGTCCGCCTGCTCCTGGCCGTCCTGCTTGAGGGTCGGGGTATCGACCTTCTCCAGGTGGATGCTCGGGGTCATGTCCGGGGTCTTGGTGACGACCTTGTTGGATTCGCGCGGCTGGCCGTTGATGGTCTCGGTCCACGTGTTGGGCACCTCGTCGGCCACGGCGATGCGCTTGCACTGGAGGTAGAGCACCCAGCCGGCCTCGTGCTCGTTGTCGGCGCTCACGAGGTCGAGGTAGGTCTGGGTCGCGTCGGCCGTGACCTTGCCGTTGTCGTCGGCGTCCACGGTGAACAGGTTGCCGCCGAACTTCGAGGAGTCGAAGCCGCTGCCCGCGATCTTCTCGCCCCTGGCCGCGAGCACCTGGCCGTCCCTGTACAAATCACGCGAGGCGTAGACGGCCCAGTTGCCCAGGTACTGGTCGTACTCGGTGGCCAGCTGGTCCGTGCCGCCCCAGTCCGTGACGGTCTGGTAGGCGCGGCCCGGGGGCAGGATGCTGGAATCCAGTCGGTAGAGGAACGTGTGATTCAGATACACGCTCTTGCCGTCGATGCTGTCGCCGCCGACCTGCACGGTCACGTCCTTCTTCGGGTTGATCTCCTTCAGCGGGTTGGTGACGGTGTTGGTCTTGTCGCGCTTGTCGTTCGTGACCTGCGTGGCGGTGTTCTCCACCGTGTGGCCGTCCTTGACCTTGGTGACGGTCATCGGCATGACCACCTGGTAGGTGTGGCCCAGCAGCGACTGGTCGATGCTCGGGTCCTTCAGCGGGTCGTAATCCTTGTCGGTTTTCTCGCTGTAGGCCTTCAGGTCGTCGGGCTGCGGGTCGCCGGGAACGGTCTCGCCGGTCGCGGGGATCTGGGTGTCCACGGTTTTGGCGAAGGCGTAGAGCACGCCGTCCTTGTCCTGGATGTTGAACTCGCCGGTGCGGTCCCTGCCGGTCTCGTCAAGGATCTCCACGTGCTTCGCGTCGAGGGTCAGGTACTCCTGGTCGTAGTCGTCCGTCATGCCCAAGCGCCATACCTTGTAGGCGGTGTCGGTGAGCCTGGAGGCGTCGATGTTGACGCGGTAGTACACCTTGTCGCCCAGCAGCGCGGTCTTGCCGTCGATGTTGATGGTCGGGTCCTTCTGCGTGTCCTGCTTGGAGGGCTTGATGACCGGCGGCTCGTTCTCGACCTTGTTGGACGGGGTGACGCCGTTGTTGACGGTCAGCGCGGCCTTGTTGTCAACGGTCTTGTCGGTGGGCGCGTCCTCGTTCACCTTGGCCTCGAAGCGCAGCAGCACGCGCGGGTTGGAGCCGGCCTTCCAGTTGGCGGCAACCCAGTCCTTCGTGAACGTGGCCTCGAACGAGTGGGCCTTCTCGTCCCATTGGACCTTGTAGGCGGTCTTCGGGATGATGCCGCCGGTTCCCATGTCGGTGATCTCCAGGGTCTGCTTGTTCGCGGTGGTGTACTCGGAATAGGTGTCGCTCAGCTTGATGGCGGTCACCGAATATGCCTGGTCCGCGGGGATCTGCGGGTCCACGCGCACGGTGTATTCCACGGTCTGGCCGGGGAACACGGTCTTGGTGTCGATGCTGGACTGGTCGCCGCCCTGGGAGGATTCGGCGATGACCTGCTTGTGGATCGGGGGCACGGTCACGCAGATCTTCGGCGTGTTGGTGTCCACCGTGCTGCCGCCGACCGTCTGGCCGCCCTTGTTGTCGAGGTCGTCGCCCTTCGGGTCCGCGCACGTGTTGAGCTCGTCGCCCTCCGCCTTGCCGTAGGATTCGAGCAGCTTCACGGTGTCGAAGTTCACGTCGAAGGGGATCACGACGCTGATCTGCTTCGCGGTCTTCAGGTCCTTCTGCGCGGCCTCGTAGGAGTCCTTCGCGCTGACCGTGACCTTGGTGCCCTCGGCGGTGATGTCGAACTGGTCGGTCACGTCCTTGCCGGTCTTGTTCAGGTCGTTGACGCTGGCGTTGGCCTCGTCGGTGGTGTCCTGCTCGTAGACCTTGATGTTGGAGGTGTCCTTCAGGTCGAGGATGCTATCGACGTTGGCGAAGTCGTCGGTCCACGCGATCTCGGGCACGCGGCCCAATCCGGTGGGCAGGGTGCCGGAGATGACCGCGGCCACCTCGTCGCCGAGACGGTAGTACTTGTCGTCGCCTCCCACCTTGTCGGTCTTGGTCGGATCGACGGTCAGCTGCCACTTGCCGCCGACCTTCATGGCCCACGCCTTGTTGGGGTTGGGCGTCCACACGAACACCGGGGGCTCGTTGGTCGGTCGGGTCTCGTTGTTCCACTTCTCGTACGCCTTGTTGGTCAGCTGGATCTTCTTGCCCTCGGTGGCACCCTTTTTGATGGTGCCCGTCAGGTAGAACTTGACCTTGCTCGTGCTGTTCTTGAACATCGTCTTCGCGATGTAGGCGGACTTCGCGGTGGCGGTCGCGGTCCCGGCCTTCCGGTCGATCGCGATGGTGAAGTTCGCGGTCTCGTCCTTGCCGTCGACGAACACCTTGCCGGACTTCCAGTCGATCCACTGGTTCGAACCGGTCAGATCATCGGTGATGGAATAGGATGCCAGCGGGTTGAGCAGGTGCGCGGGGATGCTGCCGTTGACGACGACGCCCACCTGGTCGCCCACGAGGAACGTCTTCTGATCGACGCCCTGCTGGTTGGTCCATTGCTTGTCCTCGGCCACGAGAGCGCCGGACTCGTCCAGCACCCACACCTTGTCCGGGGTCGGCGTGACCTTGCCCACGCTGTCGCTGTTGCCGGTCTGGCAGTCGGCCAGGCTGCCGGTGCCGTTGTCTCCGTTCCAGCACGCCACGGAACCGTCGTTGATCTCGTAGTCGCCGCCGGTGGGTTTGGCCGACTGTGGCACGTTCAGCGTGTAGAGGCCGGAATGCGGGGCGGTGGCGTGCGCCTTGACCACGCGCTTGCCATCGATGGAATCGTCGATGGAAATGTCCGCCGGCACGATGTTGCCGTTCGCGTCGGTCACGGTCACCTTGCTCACGTCGTCCTGCTCGGTGCCGCCGATCACCACGTCCCTGGTGTCGATCGTGTCGTAGATCCAGAACTTGCCGGAGGCGTTGGAATGCGCCTTGATGTGCGCCGTGTACAGCGAGCCGGACGCGATGGAGTCGTTGCCGTCCCGCACCGTGTCGCCGGCCCCGTTGGTCAGCCATTTCTCGGGCGGGGTGGTGGTCTTCTCGCCGGACTCCTTGCCGTCGTTCTCTCCCTTGTGGGAGACCGCCTCGGCCATGTTGCCCTGCTTCGCCACGTCAACGTCCCACCAGCGCTTGCCCGCAGGCCACGACTCCCACGAGGCGTCCATGTCCTTGAAGGACGCGCTCACTGTGGCGCTGCCCTTGTTGGATGCGGTGAACTGCTTCGCCACCGTCTTCTCGGTGCCGTCAATGCCACGCCAGTGCAGGGTCGCGGTGCCGTTCACGTTCTCGGTCTTCGACCCGTCGCTGGACAGGGTGATCGTGTCCGAAGCATCCTTGGTGTCGCCCGCCTGGCCCGACATCTCCGCAGCCTGCGTGCTGATGCTCAGGTGATATGAGGGCGGCGCGGGCTGGTACTTGTCCAGCACGATCACCACGATCGACGGCTTGCTGGAAGCCTCCACATTACGACGCATGATCGCATCCACGCTGTTCGACGGATCATCATCGAACGGATATGAGGTCCTATATACGGTGCTGCCGTACTGGTATGTTCCTGGAGCTACGTATTTGTTCCAGTTGTCGTACCAGCCACCGGTCCCGGTCGGCGAAGCCACGCCGGACCCGTTGTAGATGTAGTTGCCGCCGATGACGGCTGGCACCGCGCCGACCGCGACCACTCGGCAGTCGCCGTTGCCCTCGCCGGGGTGACGCCGCTGGAAACCGGTCTCGCATTCCGTGCGGGCCTGGTCCAATGCGGCCTGCGCCTTGGTGATGCCGTTGCCCTCCAAAGTGACGCCGGCATTGTTCATGGCGGCGCGCACCGAATCAAGACTCGTGGCCGGGCCCCAAGCGCCCGAAGCGTCGTCCTTGTACTGCCAGAATTGCACCGCGTCCAGGTTGCCGCCCGTGCCGGGCTGGTTGCCGCCGCCACCGCCCGCGAACGCGGTCGATGCGACGACGCCGCCGGCACCAAGCGTGGCGATCGCGGCCAACGCGGCGACGCCGGCTTTCATCTTCCTACTAAAGTTCATAAAAATGAACCTCCGTTAACCTTGTCTGTTCATCCCCTCCCTTCAAACTTTCCGGCCATGGCCCCGCCAACCCCTTTTCAGGGAATGGCGGGGCTTCCGACCGCAGGAATAACGGGAGGTAGCCACCGGATGATCCGGCAACCACCAACAAGCCTCACAGGCGACACGCCGAGCCACGGAGCATGGCGTCTACAAAATTCCAGGAATATTTCCCGGCAACACGGATACACGGGAATGCGGGGACACGGGTTCACGGGGAAATGGGTTTCCTTTGCGGAATCCATGGAAAAGGCCCGTACCGGTTTCCCGATACGAGCCATAATCAGTCAATCGTCAATCAGTGATGGTAGTAGCCATCATCCTTGCCGGTGCAGCTGTTGCCGCAGCCGTAAGAGCCGTTGAGGTTCGGCTTCGGGGCGGAGCCGCCGGCCGGGCCGGAGCCGGACGTGGAGCCGGAGCCGGTGCCGCCCGATGTGGTGCCACGGTATGTGTTGGAGCCGGAAGTGGAGCCTTCCGTGCGCCTGTACGCGCCGCCGGAGTAGGAGGAGCCGCCGTTGTAGGCGGATTGGGCCTGCGCCTGAGCCTGGGCGGCCGCTGCGGCGGCTTGCGCATCCGCGTCCGTCTTTGCCTGGACGCTCGCGTTCACGCCATTGATGGCATCCTCCACCGTCTTGCGCGCCCCGTCGATCTTCGCCGGATCGTTCCCGTCCTTCAGCCCGTTCGCCGCGTCGATGGCGTTCGACAATGCGTCGCGGGTGGCGTTGTCCGCGACCTTGCCGTCCGAATCCGCGAGCAGCCTCGACGCCTCGTCCAGCTTCGCCGTCAGATTCGTTTTCGCGGTCTCCAGGGTCTTCGCGGCCTTGGATTCGATGACGGCCCTCACCGCCTTCGACAGGCTCTGTTCGTGGGTCTCGTACCAGTCGGCCTGTTCGGTGAGCTTCACGGTGGCGGCATCCAAGCCCTTCGCGTCCTCGGCCACGCAGCCCTCGTATTCGGGTGCCATGGCCTTGAGCTCCTTGCCCAAGGATTCGACGGTCTTCGAGTCCTTGACCTGTTCGGCCTTGACGGCGGCGGCATCGGCCGCATCCCCGTTGAGCAGCGCGTTATACTCGTTGGCATTGTTGCGCACGGTGTCGGCGGCGGTGGCGCACGCCTCCTTCGCTTCCGCGAGCTTCGCGCCACGGTACATGTTCCAGCCGACGACTCCCGCCACGACCAGCACGACCGCGCAGACGACGGCGATCAGGGGCAGCAGCCACTTCGGCCGCTTCCTTCCGTCCACGCCGCCACGGGCCTCCGCAACGTTTGCGGCAGCGGTTTCGACGGGTTCGAGGGCTTCCGTCTTGTCGATCTCGTTCTCGGGGTTCATTGTCGTTCTCCTTGTTTTGATTGTCGTCTCAATTTCGTCTCTCATCGCAGCGTCTCCCGCGCGATGTCGAGCAGCCGCCCGTCACGGCCGGGTTGGGCGTCCGCTGTGTGGGAGAGCCAGTCCTGATCGACGTCGAGGGTCAGGTCATCGAAGGCCTGTTGCCCGTCATCGCGGCCCAGCAGGCCGCGTAGCCTGAACGTCTCGTTCATGTGCTGTCCGTCCCATTCGATGCGCCGGGCGTACAGCAGGAAATCCAGAGTAAGGAACCCCGGCCCGGCCTTGTCCACCTGCACGTACCGGGAGCGCGTCGGCGCGAGCCTCACCTGCGGCACGCCTTTCAGCCGTTCGTGCAACGGGCTGCCCGGCACGATGTAGCGTTTGACCAGGTTCTGTCCGCCGGCCGCGAAGAACAGCATCTGCGGCAGATTGCCGTAGGTCGCGTCGTAATAGCGCCATCCCTGGTCGTCCCGCCATCTGCGAAGCATGTCACGGGCGGCCCCCGGCCCCAGATGGATGCCGGAGAACCGTTCCCACGCCAGCGTCACCCGGTCGAACTCGCCGCGCATGAGACCATACAGGGCCCGACCTGTCGGATCCTTCGGATGACGTCTCGCTCGGGTGTCCGTCCGATGGTTCGGATCCGCATACGGGCAGTGCAGGTAGGCGTCCTCGTCGTAGCGGCACAGGCCCGGCACGTCGCCCCGGTGGTGCCGCCCGTAGGGCCGGCGCGCACGGCTTTCCTCCTGCCGGCGGAACAGGCCGACGATCTGGATGGGATTGTCGCACAGCGGGCACACCGCGTAGTAGGACGGCCCCGTGTCGCCGTCACGACGCCACGGGGCCACGCCGCCGGTGCACCCCATGTATGACTCTTGGCTGATCACGATGCTTTCCGCCCTTCCCGGCCATGCCTTGAACACATCCATAGCCAGCTCCCCTCGCCGCGCATCGTCGTCATTGATACCTCCTGTTGATATTAACCCACCAATCCGCCGGCAGCTCGGGCACCGCGCCCTCGCGTTCGGCGAACGCGAGGCACGCGAGCACCGTGCGCAATCCCAACGGGAACTCCCGCCGTCCCTGACGCATCAGGAACGTCCAGTCCTCCACGCAGTCCTCGCAATCCGAATGATCCATGATCCCGCGACGGGCCAGCACGGCCCGCTCCTCGATGTCATCCGTCATCATCCACTCCTTCTTCCGTCTTGCTTCGCCTCGGCCCTTGCGTCCGCCGCGTCGAGGGGAGGGCAGTCATGTTCGATCCATGCCGTGAGCATGTCGCGGATGGTGGTGCCGCGTCGCACGGCCTCGGCCTTGAACCGTTTCTTGAGCTCGGGGTCGAGCTCCACCGTGATCTTGGGCAGCTTGACCGGTTTCTTGTAGTCCGTGAGCGTCGATGCCAGCATGTTCCTCGTGGTCATCGGCTTGTTGATCTCCATGATGTTGTTCCTTTCCGTGTCCCCGTATCCACGGGTTTACGTGGATACGGGATTGCGGGTTTCCGGTTCTGCGGGTGTCAGGCGGCGAATGCGTCGCTGAGTTCCTTGGCGATAAGCCCGTAGCCCGAAGCGGACGGGAACCGGCCCTCGTCCGATGCGAGACGCATGGCCTCCTTGTACGGGATGGTCTCTTGGCATCGGGCCAGTCCGTTCTCGGCCAGGAACTCCTCGGCGTGCCTGAGGCTGCGCGTGCCGTACCTGGTCTGGGTCAGCAGCACCGAGGAGGGCTTGTTGATCTGCCGGATGGTCTCCAGCATGCGTTCCAGGTCGATGGGGCCGGTGGTGGTGACGAGCAGCACGAGGTCGGCCGCGTCCACCGCCGCCTCCACCAGATCGGTCTGCAAGGGAGGCGTGTCGATCAGCACCCATTCCTCCTCGGCGGGCGCGGCGACGGTGAACCGGTTGACGACCTCCACCCCGAAGGGCAGTGGGCGGCCGGCCGATAGGGCCTTGTGCGCCCACAGGGTCGCCGCGCCGGACGGGTCGGCGTCGCGCACCGTCACGGTATGGCCCAGTCGGGCGAGTGCTTCGGCGGTGCCGATGGCGCTGGTGGTCTTGCCGACCCCGCCCTTGAGGTTGACGAAGGCCACCGTTTTCGTGTTCGTGGTCATTGGGATTGTTCCTTTCATTCGGGTTTCCGGCTTCCCGTGTCCACGGGTGCACGGTTCCACGGTTTGCCGCGTATACGGGTTTCCGGAATGGTTCGTCCTTATGGGGCCGGACCGGTTATCTGTATCGGATTGTCTTCAGAAGAGGGTGTCCTGCAAGGGCGGGGTGTGTGTGGCGGCGGCCGGGGCCTTCGCCTTGCCGGTCGAGCGTGTGGTGGCGCGCCATCGTTGCTGGCGTGCGTTGCGCTGCTCGGTCTTGCGGCGTTTGCATTCGCGTTCGCGTGCCGCCGCCACGATCTCGGGGTTCTCGCGGATGTATCGGGCGAGCCGCCGTTCGGCGGTCGGGTCGTCGGGGTCGAACCGGAATCCGGCCTCCTGCGCGGTCTTCAGCACCTGGCGTCGGGCCCTCAACGGCAGTCCGCCGTAGATGCCGTACTGGTCCCGGACCATGATGCCGAACGCGAGGCATTCGGCCCTGACCGGGCAGGCCTCGCAGATCCGCACCGCCGCGCGGCGCAGCTCGTATTGGGTTCGCTGGTTGGGAAGGTCGTCGGGCCCCCACATGCGGTCCGACCACGAGTCGGGGAAATCCGCGCATTCGCCTTTCAGGAACATGCCGGCACCTCCTTCGGCCCACGGCCGCCGATGAAGCCGAAACGGACGGACGCCGGCCCGGTCTCGGACGGCTTCCGCTGCCCGAAGCCGTCGTCCTTCTCCCTGGATTCCGCGTCCAGGAAGGCGCGGCCCGCCCGCAATGCCTCCAGCACGGCATTGCGTTCGCCTTCTGCGTCGTTCGCGGGGACGCGCTTCAACAGCCGGCGCAGGGTGCGTGGTGCCTCGAACCCGTCGTTGCCCGCATCGAAGTCGTAAGGGTCGAGCAGTTTCCACACGCGCCGGTCCAGGTTGTCGGGGATCCCGTAGTTCGGCACCTTCGGCGTGGATTCCGCGCTCGGCGGCTGCGCCGTTTCGCCCTTGTCGGCGAGGATGCCGTGTTCGGCGAGCAGGCGACGCCCGTGGGGGTCGTCGGCCATCTGGAGGCATACCTGGTCCCAGTGCCGTGCGAGGGAGCGGGGGCCGGTGAGCGTGCGACGCCAGAAACCGTCATACGGTTTGCCGGAAGCGTCGCCCTTGTCGGTCTTGGAAGGCGGCAGCGACGCCCATTCGGTCACGGCCAGCACCAGTGGCATGCCGTGGCGGGCGATCAGCCGTCGGGCGGCGTCGAGTTCGCGTTTGCCGGGCCGGGCCAACGGTTCGGGCACCGGCATCGGCGGCATGGCGCGCAGCCCGTCCGCCATCGTGCGGCACACCGCCTCCGCGTCGGAACCGGCCTCGGCGGATTCGCTGCTCGGGGGTTCGGCTCCGGCGGCGTCGGCCCATGAACCGTCCTCGCGGATTCCGTCATCGTCCGGGGAGGTCTCTCCGCTTGCGGGGAGATGCCCCGTAGGGGCAGAGGGGTTATTACGTACTAGGGACGTACTGTAGCTCACCAGGTGAGCTGGGGGTGGGGTCACAGCTGTGAACCGTGGTTCACCCGTGAGCTGGGGTTTTCCCGTGTCCCCGTCGCCATAACCACGGTCCACATGTGAGCCGTGGTTATCATCGGATTCCGTGTCGGAATCGGGGTTCACGTGTGGGCCGGGGCTTTCCGTTGCGGGCCGTCCTCCTCGGGTCGCGTCGATGTCGTTCGAGTCGAAGAAGTCGGGGTCGAGCTCCAGACGGTTCCCCAGGCACAGATCCCACACGACGGGCCGGTGCCACTCGCTGAAATGCCCGGCCTGGCGTTGGTCGCCGCGACGGATCAGCCCGTTCGCTTCCAGCCATGACAGGTGGCGTTTGACCGTGCTCACGCTGCACTTGCACCACGCGGCCAGCTTCCTGTGCGTCGGATGCGCGTTGCGCCCCTCGTCGTCGGCCACGTTCGCCAGACACATCAGCACGCGAGCGGCACCGTTGTGCCTGGCGTCCACGGGCGCGAACCTGAGCGCCCAATCGACCGCGTTCACGCTCATGCGGCACCCCCTCGGCGGGAGTCTTGCAGACGTGCGCGCAGCATGGGCACGCGCGGCACGGGAACGTCGAGCATCATCGACAGGTAGAAGTCGTGGCTGCCGTCCGACGGGCAGGCCGCCAACAGGCCCGAAACGGACCCATGGGGCGGGAAGCCGCCATGACGCCCGGCACGCTCATGCGTTTCATGCGCTCTCATGGCTCTCCTCACTCACGGAACCGGCCCGCTCCTCACGCCAACGGGCCTCAAGCATGTCGCGGCGCGTGGCCGCGCGGCACAGGGCGAACGTCATCAGACAGGACGCGGCGAAAACGAAAACGACGGCGATCACGAGTATGAGGTGCATCATCGGCCCGCCCCCATTGATCGCGCGAGGGAGGCCAGCAGACGGACCACGAGAAGCACGATGCCGACGGCCAGACGCAGGAACGGCAGCAGCAGGCCGAAACAGGCCACTGCGAGCACCACGAACAGCAGGATCACCAATTCCACCACCCATCACCCCCGCTCACCGAAGGATGCCTGAGCATCGAGAACACCGCGTCATCGCCGCTGAGGGACTCCACGTCGCGCATCAACGCGTCGATCTCGTCGGACACCATGCCCGCACCGGCCTCGTAGCCGCGGTTGAACACGCAATCCGACGGACCGCCATGGATCAGGCCACGGTTCACCGTCCGAGCCGACGACGAAGCGTTCCGCACGTCACGAAGCGCGTCACGCCGGCCGATCAGATAGGCGACCGCCATGACCTCCCTCACGGTCATCGACGCATCCACGGACAGGGACAACAGGGACATATAGTCCCGGAAATTCGAACGCTCCTCGTTATCGAGGGAACGCGCGCCAACGGTCATGGTCATTGCCTCACCTCCGCATGAAGGGACCAGAAAGCGAAATCCCAGGCATCACGCGAGTTACGGTCGCACCAGCAACCCACACAAGCCAGGCCGCAGGCCACCGGCACCAAAGCGAATCCCGACAGAAGCAGATTCCTCGCGGCAAGCAGAATCGCCAGAAAAACCACGCACGACAACGCGGCCAGCATCCAAGCGGCAAGACCCGCCAGCTCGTAGCGCCGGGCAGAACGTCGCCAATACAGGGATTCGGAAAATGTAGACGCCATGCACCGCGAACCATTCACGGGGGCGTTACCATCAAAATCAGAAGTCGGCACAGCGACTTCGGTTACACTAGACATTTGTGCAGCCTCCATAATCTAAAAGGCAATGCGAACGATTCACTGTCGCCAAACACCGGATCGTCCGACATTGGATGTGTTGCATACGCCCGGTTTCGATGTACCAGATCGAAACCGGGCATTTTCTTGTCAGACAGACACCTCCTCCGAATGGGGAATAACGGTGATGCCCAGTACGAAATCAGAAGAAAGCCCATAGCGATCGTGCAGGAACAGCAAGTCCTGCTGCTGCCAAGCTGTTTTGCCATTGACCTTCTTACAAATCGATGACGGCGACTGGCCCATGATCGCAGCGAAATCGCGATAAGAAAGACCTTTCTCTACCAACCACTCCTTCATCGGCATGTTTCCCCTTTAGTAACTTGAATCTTTATAAGATACATATTAATGTTTCATTTGGAGAAACGCAAATTATGCTATATGATAGGCGTGTCTTATATAGATACAAATACTTTTTTGAGGAGTCATAAATGACAACAGTTGCACTTATGCCCATTGCAGAAGAGGCTGACGCCGCCGTTGCTTATGCCGAAGGAACGGTGTCATGGAACATTAAAATGATGCTTATGACACAGGGCAAATCGCAAACCGCCTTAGCGGATGCATTGGGTGTGCAACGTGCTGCGATCTCAAAGAAGATTCGAGGATCCGTATCTTGGTCCCTGGCTGACCTCGTGCGCGCAGCCGACTTTCTTGATACTGATATTTCGGCACTGCTTGACGATTCGCTGATGAAGCAGCTTCAGGGAATGAGTAACAGAAAAGCCACCGGCGACACGCCGATGGCTTCAGGTGAGCTCCTGCGGCTGGGCTTGAACCAGCGACCGTCCGATTAACAGTCGGATGCTCTGCCAACTGAGCTACGCAGGAATGTCTGCTGTGTTTGAGATTTCTCTCGCGCACAAGTCACATATCTTACATGCCTGCCACGAAAAAGCAAATTACATGCGTGTAGGGCATGTCGCGCTGAATTCCGCAGAATCGGACTCATCGAATACTATCTCATACAGCCAAAAACCGAACACGGATATACACTAGCGACTAACGGTAGAGGAGCTGGTGTCTGCTTGGCAAATACTGGAATCGGTGAAACGGAACAACCGTCTGAGTATGCGAACCCAGTGGGAACAATCACAAGAGTTCTGATGTTCCGCTGTCACTGCATGGCAGCGGTTGTGACATGGATCGGCCGCGGCTGAAGGTCGAACAACATGACGATGCGGCGATACTGTCACGCGAAATTTCATTGTGGATAACTTCGGAAGCTAGAACCACATAGGTCGTTTTGGCTGGACATCCTGTTTCGGACCCCTCAAGGTGGGTATCACCGGCAAAGAAGCCGGAATCACATCACACTCACACTATGGGGAGGAATCTCATGAATGCACCACTGTTGTTTGATTGGCGTCGCGACGAAGCCCGACGTGCCAGCCGGCGGCGTCAGCAGGCGCGTCAGCGGGCTCAGGAACGGCAACGGCGTATGGATGCCATAATCGCGTTGGCCGCCGTTATCGGCCTGCTGCTTGCCTTGGGAGTAGGGCTGGCATCCACGCCTCAGCATGTTGCGCATGCGGATACTGCGGTGACCGGAGATGCGGCATACACGGTGGAGGATTTCACCGATATGTCTGATTTGGCGTGGCGCAATGGCAATCAGTGCGAATCCCGATTCGACTGGCCGGTCGACGATCCACAGGTCGAACAACAGTTCGAGCGGCCGATCAACCCGTGGGCACCAGGTCATCGCGGAGTGGATCTTGTTGCGGAGCAAGGTACCGTAATTCTGTCACCACAGGCAGGGACCGTGAGTTTTGCTGGCAAAGTAGCTGGCAAAGATGTGGTGAGTGTACGGCATCGTGGAGGTGTCACGTCGACATTCGAACCGGCCGTTACCGAGCTCTCAGTGGGGGATACGATCTCCCGCAGACAGCCCGTAGGCATCGTTGAAGGCAGCTCGGACCATTGCGAAGACCGTTGCCTGCATTGGGGCCTCAAGCGAGGAACGGCCGATTATCTTGATCCACAGCAATATGCGGGGAGTCGAAAAATCGTACTGAAACCGTCATGATTTAACGGTGATTGTCGGCCGGAACAGGGCCGTACGGAAGAGACATCGCAGGCGGCTAGCGGCGTGACGAGTATGAATCACAGACCGGCATCGGCCAAGGAAATATATCCGGGGTCGATCAGCGCGGACTTGAGATTGCTGGCGCTGACAGCCAGCAACGGTTCGCTGATGGTCGGGATCTTCTTCACGCCGCCTACCTCGGAGTTCCTGATTGAAGGCATGGAATTCAGCGCTTCGTCCTTGTTGAGCTTGGCGCAGGCCTGAGCGATATCCGTGGCGATGGTCTGTCTGTCTTCCATGCCGGTCATCCATTGCTTGCCATTGACGATGGATGGGATGTTCGAGACATACGCGCCGTATCCGGTTACTAGAGGCCACTGCGAGTCACGGTCCTTGTCGGAAGCGGAGGTGTCCTCGTCCGCATCGTCATCGGAACTGGATGAGTCGTTTGCGTTGTCGTTTTCAGGGGATTTGATCGGGTCCGGCACGGCGTCGCGGCTGAGATCCTTCTTGCCGGTGATATTGCCGACAATGCCCGAGATGGTGATCTGCGGATTGATATCGGCGGCAGAGCCGGTGTATCCCAGATCGTCCAATTCCTTGACGACCTCGGAGGCGATGTAGTCGTTCATCGTGATGATGCCGTCAATACGGGTGAGTGTGGACTGTCCGTCGGTTTTTGCCAGACGCTTGTCAAGCACTTTCGCAGTGGAGCCTTCCTTAGCGGCATCGTAGGCCACGGCTTGCCAATCGTTTTCCGTGGATTTGCCGTCCAAGGTGCCTGAAGGGCTTTCCACAACGCCCTTCTGATAGTAGGAGCCCAGTACCTGCCAGATACCACGGAACGCCTCTTGGGCGAACGTGGAATCGTTGGCGTTGCCTTTTTCGTCCACGGCGGTGTATGGCAGCAGCACCTCAATGTATTTGGGGTTGTCTTTACTGGCCTTATCCAACTTGAGTTTGGACACCATCTTTTCCGCCTGTAGCTTGCCGATGGTCTGGGCGTCCGAGAACTTGACGAAGGCGTCCGGCTTATATCCCTCGATACTGTTGCCGAGCAATACCACATGCATGCCGGATTCCTTGGCCAGCTTGAGCGATGAGACCAGCCGGTCCACGGCCTGCGCCTGCTCGTCCGATGCAGTGCTGTCGCTCTCAGTGTTGGACGAATCGTCTTTGGACGAGTCGTCTTCGGAAGATTCACCGTCAGAAGTAGCTTCCCCATCCGTGGCATCGTTGGTGCTCAGGTTCTGGCTGATGTAATCGCCGTATTGGCGAGTGGAAGCGTCGGCCTCGACTACTGGAGCCACGAGCAATGTCATGTTGTCGGGCGCGATGGCAATGCCGGAATCGTCCGTGGTGTTATTCGAAAGATGATCGACCACAAAGTCTTGGATGGCGCGGCTTTGCTTGGCCAACGAGTCGGACGTCGTATGATCGATATCGCCTTTCTTGAAACCGGCGTCGGCCAGAGCCTTGGCTAGGTCAGGCACCAGCTTCGCCCATTTGTTCAGTGGCGTCTGCTGGTTCAGCGTAATGCCGTCCGAAGGTGTGAACACGGCCACGCCGCCGGCAGAATTGGACGTCACCGTGGTTTGACCATCTACAACGGTCTTATTGTCTGAGGTGCACGCGGTCAGTGACAGCACCATCGCGCAGGATGCGATAATGGCGGCGAGCAGGGTGGTTGAGCGGCGTGCGAACACCATAAGCGGCGAAACCTCCTCAAGCGGGCGTGAAAACAAGCTGAATCACGATTCTAGTAGGCCGTATACGAAAAAGTCCCGGACCAGTGGACAAATCGCCACATATCCGGGAACAATTAGAGGTATTACGTGCGTGCATCGAACAACTGTCATGATTATCGTGCTGAGGAACATTCCAGATGAAGCACGACAATCATGACAGTTTGCGACATGACATGACCCATGTAGGTCCGCACGATGTGTTCGATGATTTACTCGGCCAGAGCCTTGGCCAGGTTCTCGTCCAGCGCGTTCATGAAGCCGTCGGTGTCGAGCCACGGTTCGTCCGGGCCGATGAGCATGGCCAGATCCTTGGTCATCTGACCGCCTTCAACGGTGTCGACGATGACCTTCTCCAGCGTCTTGGCGAAGTGACGGACTTCGGGCGTGCCGTCCAGATCGGCGCGGTGCTTAAGGCCGCCGGTCCACGCGAAGATGGATGCGATTGGGTTGGTGGAGGTCTTCTCGCCCTTCTGCCAGCGGCGGTAGTGACGGGTCACGGTGCCGTGCGCCGCTTCGGCCTCGACGGTCTGGCCGTCCGGGGTCATGAGCACGGAGGTCATGAGGCCCAGCGAACCGAAGCCCTGGGCCACGGAGTCGGACTGCACATCGCCATCGTAGTTCTTGCAGGCCCAGATGTAACCGCCGTGCCACTTCAGGGAGCTGGCCACCATGTCGTCGATCAGGCGGTGCTCGTAAGTCAGGCCGGCCTCGGCGTACCTGTCCTTGTATTCGGTCTCGAACACCTCGGCAAAGATGTCCTTGAACTGGCCGTCGTAGGCCTTCAAAATCGTGTTCTTGGTGGACAAGTACACCGGGTAATGACGCATCAGGCCGTAGTTGAAGCAGGCGCGAGCGAAACCGCGGATCGAATCGTTGACGTTGTACTGCACCTGGGCCACGCCGCCGTCTTCGCCGTAGTTGTAGACCACGTGCTGAATCGGCTCGGAGCCATCGTCCGGAGTGAAGGTGACGGTCAGCTGGCCGGCTCCCGGAACCTTGAAATCGGTGGCCTTGTACTGGTCGCCGAATGCGTGACGGGCTACGACGATCGGCTTGGTCCAGCCGGGCACCAGACGAGGCACGTTGCTCATCACAATCGGCTCGCGGAAGATCGTGCCGCCCAGGATGTTGCGGATGGTGCCGTTGGGGGACTTCCACATCTTCTTGAGACCGAATTCCTTGACTCGGGCCTCATCGGGGGTGATGGTGGCGCACTTGACACCGACATGGTGCTTCTGGATGGCGTGGGCGGCGTCGATGGTCACCTGGTCATCGGTCTCGTCGCGGTGCTCGATGCCCAGATCGTAGTAGTCGAGGTTCACGTCGAGGTACGGCAGGATCAGACGATCCTTGATGTCCTTCCAGATCACGCGGGTCATCTCGTCGCCGTCGAGTTCGACGACAGTGCCTTCGACCTTGATTTTGGCCATGCTTCCTCCTGATAGATGGTGTGAAGATGATTTAGTCATAGCGCATGTTTGTAACGACTTGAAGCAATCGTCCGGTCCGTGGGAAACGGCCTTGTTGGCGTCCCACCCGGGCAATAGGCTGGAAACCATGTCTCAGGAAATTGAAATCGGTTTGGGCAAAAAAGGCCGTCTCGGCTACGCACTCGACGATGTGGCAATCGTCCCCTCCCGTCGCACCCGCGACCCCGAGGACGTCTCCACCTCTTGGCAGATCGACGCCTATGAGTTCGATGTGCCGGTGATCGGCGCCCCCATGGATTCGGTGACCAGCCCGGCCACCGCCATCGCCATGGGCAAGATGGGTGCGCTCGGCGTGCTCGATCTGGAAGGTCTGTGGACCCGTTACGAGGATCCGACCCCGCTGTTGGACGAAATCGCCGGACTGCCGGCCGATCAGGCCACCGAGCGTATCCAGCAGATCTATGCCGAGCCGGTCAAGCCGGAGCTCATCACGCAACGTCTGCACGAGATTCGCGCCGCCGGTGTCACCGTGGCCGGCGCGCTCTCCCCGCAGCGCACCCAGCAGTTCTACTCCACCGTGGTGGACGCGGGCGTGGACCTGTTCGTGATCCGCGGCACTGTGGTCTCCGCCGAGCACGTCTCCTCCGGCCAGGAACCGCTGAACCTCAAGAAGTTCATCTACGACCTTGACGTGCCTGTCATCGTCGGCGGCGCATCCAACTACACCGCTGCCCTGCACCTGATGCGCACCGGCGCGGCCGGCGTGCTCGTCGGCTTCGGCGGCGGCGCGGTCTCCGCCACCCGCCAGACCATCGGCGTGCAGGCCCCGATGGCCACCGCCATCGCCGACGTGGCCGAGGCCCGCCGCGACTACATGGACGAATCCGGCGGCCGCTACGTGCAGGTCATCGCCGACGGCGGCATGGGCGACTCCGGCAGCTTCGTCAAGGCCCTGGCCCTCGGCGCCGACGCGGTCATGCTCGGCGCGCCGCTGGCCCGCGCCACCGAGGCCCCCGGCAAGGGCACCCACTGGGGTTCTGAAGCCCGCCACCAGACGCTGCCGCGTGGCTACCGCACCACGGTCGGCACGGTCGGCCCGCTCGAACAGGTGCTGTTCGGACCGAGCCACCAGGCGGACGGCAAGACCAACTTCATCGGCGCCCTCAAGCGCGCGATGGCCTCCACCGGCTACGTCGACGTGAAGAACTTCCAGCGTTGCGGCATGGTGGTCAACCCGTATTCCGCACGATAATCCCGATTGCCCCCCTGAAAATGGGGGTTTGCCCTCCATGCAGGAGGCTTAACTTGCCCGAAGGCGCGCTCAAGTAGTTTGACTTGGCGCGCCTTTCGTGATGTTGTAGTACAGACGCTCGCCGATGATGGTGAGTTGCAAGGGGGCTTGAAGGGGGTCATCATGGAGTATTCGGGATTTTTCCACGGCACATATCAGTACGGGCCGTTGCCGAGTTATGACGGATTCATCGTTGTGGAGCTGTCGGATCGCCCGGTGCGGTATCACATCCAACCCACATTCATAGGCGGGCTGAATGCGAAGGAATGTCATTCCATGGCCATGGCTGCATGCCGCATCGCCTGCACATCGGCGGACGCGATACGTGGCAAACTCAGCGTCGCACATCTCAACAGAGCCATGACAAAACCATGCCTGGACCGGCTGCAAACCATGCAATACCTGCTCGGCATCCACATGGTCACTCATCCGGAGCTCAAAGCGAAATTCTGCTATCTGCCCACTGTCCCCACATTGATCGACGGCATGATCACCGGCAAGGACACGCTGGAAATGGCGGTATTCATGACCATCGGCCAGGAAAATCTGCGAGTCAACCTCAAACTGAAGTACATCGGTTCTCGATGGATGTGCATCTATGCCGATTTGGGCTGACCAGACGGCCCCGCCCGCACACCGATTCCTACGCTGGTAGCGGAAGACGGTTCTGCCGTGTCATAGGCTGGTTCGCCTATAGTAGTGACCATGCGTGAACATGTAGAAGAACCCAGATATGTCACCACCGATGACGACACCGTCTACTCGCTGCTGTCCAAACGAGCAGCTCGCACGCCGGATGACATCATCGCGGAATGGCAGGATGACAACACCCACCAATGGCGCAGCGCCACAGCTACTGAAATGCTGTCCCGCGTACGCGAGGTGGCCAAGGGCCTGTTGGGACTTGGCGTCAAAGCCGGCACCATGGTGCTGATTTACTCGCCTACCTGCTATGAGTGGGGTGTGGCTGATTTCGCTTGCGCGGCAATCGGCGCTGTGGTTGTGCCCGTCTATGAGACCGATTCCGCCCGTCAGACCGCGGGCATCGTCGAGGAAGTCGATCCCGCCATCGCCTTTGCCGGCGACTTCCAGCGCGCACAGACGCTTGAGCAGATCCGTGTCAATCATCCGGGCATGAAATACGTGTTCAATTTCAAGGCCGATGGCCTTGACGCTGTCGCTGACTTCGGGCATGGCGTATCCGATGAGACGTTGGATGCGGCTATCGCTCGTATCAAAGCCGATGATCTGCTCACCGTGGTCTACACCTCCGGTTCCACCGGCAAGCCCAAGGGCGCGATGCTCTCCAACCGCAATTACACGCACATCGTGCTTAACGGCTACGAGATTCTGCGTGGCATGCTGTACGACGACAACCGTCTGCTGCTGTTCCTGCCGCTGGCGCACTGCTTCGCCCGCTACATCCAGTACGTGTGCATCGGTGGCTGCGGCGTGGTCGGATACATTCCCGACGCCAAGCGACTGCTCGCCGATATCCGCAGCTTCAAGCCCACCTACCTGCTGGGCGTGCCACGTGTGTTCGAGAAGGTGTATAACGCGGCCTCGCAGAAGGCTGGTGCCGGCATCCAGGGGCATATCTTCGCCCAGTCGGTCAAGCACTTCGTCAAGTGGAGCAAGGATGAGCAGGCCGGCCGCGGCCATTCGTTCATCGAGCGCATGCGCCATTCGTTCTACATGGCCACGGTGGGCAAATCCATTCGTTCCGCTCTCGGACCGAACCTCAAATGGCTGGCCTGCGGTGGTGCGCCGCTCAACGTGGATTTGGCCCACTTTTTCAACGGCATGAATGACATCACCTTCATCCAGGGTTATGGCATGACCGAAACCGCCGCTCCGATGCTCGTCAATTGGGAGGACGACAACGAGGTCGGTTCGGTCGGCAAGCCTGGGCCTGGCATGGGCGTGCGTCTTGGCGAAGACGATGAAATTGAGCTGACCGGCCCGAACGTGTTCCTTGGCTACTACAAGCAGCCCGAACTCACCGCACAGACGATGACTGCCGACGGCTGGATCAAAACCGGCGATCTGGGTCGTATCGACGATCGCGGCTTCACCTTCATTACCGGACGCAAGAAGGACATCATCATCACCGCCGGCGGCAAGAACATCAGTCCCGCCCCGATGGAGGACGTCATCGACACCTGCCCGATCGTGGCTCATGCAGTAGTAGTCGGCGACGGCAAGCCGTTCGTGTCCGCACTTATCGAGCTCGACCCCGAAATGCTGCATTCCTGGCTGGAAGGTCAGGGCCTCAATGCCGACATGACACTCCCCGAGGCCAGCGACAACGACGCGGTGCGCGCCTTTATCCAGCAGTACATCGACCAGGCCAACGCCAATGTCTCCCGCGCTGAGTCCGTGCGCAAATTCGCGGTGCTGGATGAGGAATTCAGTCAGGAGCACGGCACACTCACCCCGAGTATGAAAGTGGTGCGTCCCAAGGTATTGCAGCGCTACGTCACCGTCATCGAAGAGGATCTGTACGCGCCCAAGCCATCCAACAAGCCGCTGCCCGC
>OGQA01000349.1_pt1 | contig 25658 bp, 29 predicted proteins | sample 1553011 | NCBI WGS metagenome assembly OGQA01 (sample SAMEA2580256, study PRJEB22360) | human gut metagenome | biome: human gut; feature: human-associated habitat; material: faeces | place: Denmark | collected 2008/2010 | reverse complement strand
CGCAGCGGGAGCTGTTTCCATTGAATGGTCACAAATAGAAGGATTGGTTTTCGGGGCCTGCCTCGTATATCTCATAGTCGTTTCCAAATCAGAGAATTCCGGAGTCCTCCGGCAGGAATGCGTCCAGCGCGGGCCAGAGAAGCCCGGTGCTGCACAACACGGCCAAGGGCTTACCGTTCTCATACAAAGACGAAGCGTGCAGAGCAAAGAAGCGCTCTGCCTGTTCGTAGGAATCGCGCAGCGCATGATCTGAAAGTTGGGCAACCGGGAGAATGTATACGGACAGAGCAGGGCAGTGTGCTGCAATGCCGGACGGAAGCGGTTCGCTTGAATCGACCGGGACGGTATTCAAACTCCAATGTACCGACCCGGAACAACCGACAGGCAAGATGCCGCCAGCCCCAAAAGGCACAGTCAAATATGAACTGGCCGGAACGGGCTTTAGCCTCCAGCAAAAGCGGAAAAGCAGCCCATAGTATCGGGAAAAATCTCTTCCGAAATACCGAGTGAACGGTATTTTTCCGCATGCGGCAGGCCGAAGCCAAATACAGAGCTCAAAGATGTATGCCGTTCGGATCCTGTAAGGAAAGTGGGTGGGAGAAAGAGCAGCGTGGTGAAGGGGGGCTGGAGGAAGAGGACTATCTGTTTCGGCAGCCCGGCGGGGATTCGAGGGTGCCGGGTACATTCACATTCCGGTTCAAAAAGATTCTGCAAGAGGGCGATTTGCCGGACAATTTGAACGTGCACAGCCTGCGGCATACAAACGCCAGCATGCTCATTGCTCAGGGTGTAGATGTACGCACTGTGGCAGGCCTGTTGGGGCACGCACAGCCAAGCACGACGCTGGATATATACAGCCACACGTTCGACAAGAACAAAAAGCTCGCACAGCAGAAGCTGGCCGAGGCGATGGGACTATAGAGGAAAAGGAAAAACAGCCCTCGGAATTCCGAGGGCTGTTTTGGTGCGCCTGACTGGACTCGAACCAGCGGCCTTCCGGGTCGGAGAACTGTGACAGACAGATTTAAATGGCGTAACCGTGCTGCTTGTAGATGAAATGCACAAATTATGAAGACTGGTAAAAAGCCCGCGAAGCCTTTTGCCGTCGGCCTTCGCAGGCTTTGTTCCAGTAGCAGTCAAACAGTAGTCAGAACCGTTGAATCAGGCCTTGTTTGAAAAATCAGGAAAGCTATACTTAATCAACAAAATAGCGATAGAGGCCAGGTGAACAAGGATCGCTACTTTTTTTCGTTCGGAGCGCGCCGCTTAAGGTGCAAAAGCAGTATGAGCATTCCCGCGCACAATATTGCGGCAAGGCTCAACAGAAACAGAGGCGCGTAGTCTCCTGTCTGAGGAACGTTGACGGCGGATGGACCGTTTCCGCTGGAGGATGACGTGCCGCTGTCCGGAGCGGCGCCCGGAGCGGAAGAACCGCCGGAGGAAGGAGCGCCCGAGGAGGATATGCCCGAAGAAGCACTGCTTGAAGCCGGGCCGCCGGAGCTGTCGTCAGAACTCACATCCGGCTCCAGAGAGGTGCGGTACGGCTGGGGGGAATAGGTGCCCCGAATGGCCTGATAGGTAAAGTCATACAGCGCACGGGCCACGGGGTCGGCTTTGCCGGTATAAGGGTTTACTCCCGTGGATGCTTCCAGCAGCGTTTTGATGCCGTTGTACCAGTTTCGGTATACGCGGCTGTCGGGCCCGATGAAACCATATTTCACGCCTCCGTTCAGGTAATCCAGATATTTGTTGTATTTATCCAGATCGTTGAAAACGCGGTCGTCCATTTCCAGCTCCATACCGAGACCGTACATTTTGGCAAGTGCTGCCGCGTCGCGGATACGGTCCTGCGAGGGGCCGCCCGAGGGGAAGAAATGGTTGGGCTGCAGAGCGACGGCGGAGAGCCCCATATCCCCGCCGCGGTTCCAGCCGCTGGCATTGTAAAAGGGAATCCAAAGCATGGGATATCCCAGCGTCTGCGCCTTTTCGGATGCATAACGGATGAGTGAACTGCGGTAGTTTGTTTCATGCATCCAGTAAAAGCCCGCAAATTCCAGGTTTTTATAATCCGCCGCTTCAAAACGGCGCAGTACTTCCGCAAGATACCAGTCCAGTGCTTTCTGCGCGTCTGTCTCCCCGGAGAGATTCAGCGCCGCGCCGTCAAGCATGCCGAAATCTGTGCACAGCGCGTCGGGGAAGGGGACCATAACGGTCACTTTCATTTTAAGCCCCGGACGCCCCAGCTCGGCGGCTGTTTCTGCCACAGCGGCATCCAGCGCGTCCATGTCGCCGCCGCGGTCGATGGTCTTGGAAATGTAGTTCTGCCAGTCGGCCAGGTTGCTGGGCGTTGCGCCGTAGTCGCTGCTCTCAATGAACAGATGCCCTGTCTCAGGCGAGGACTGCGCCAGGAACAATGCGCTGTCAAACATCACATCCTGGGCGCGCCCGCTTTCATCCACATAGGCTGCATAGGGCTTGCAGTCCGCCTTGCTCCAGTTGCCGTAACCGGGGTTGCCACCGTAATCCTTGTAGGGCCCGTTGTACATCAGCACCATGTCCCGGATGCCGCCTGTCTGCGGCCCGGACAAAAGGAACGCGCCTTCAAAGTCCGCGTCCTGAGGCAGGGTCACCGCATCTCCGGCCTGCGTCTGGCCCAAGACCTCCAGCTCGTCGAAAAACAGCCAGCCGTTCAGCTCCGCGTCCACGCGCACATACCGCGCGGCCACGCGGGCAGCGTCTGTTTTGCTGCCGGGCTGGCCCGCGCCGCCCAGCCATTGCAGCGTGTGCACGCCGTCTGCCGCTGCGGAGGTTTTTTCATCATACAGCGCGGCCCAGGTGAGTCCGTCGGAGGAAACATACACAGAAAAGCGCGAGGGCAGGCAGATGCCGGAGCCGCTTTTTTGCAGGAAATTCATGCTCACCTGCTCCACCGCACAGATTTGGCCCAGGTCCACGACTGCGGTGCGCAGCGGCCATTCGCCCGAATGTCCCTGCCAGGCGGCGTCATACATGTCCGTGCTGCCGAAGGATGCGTCCGTCAGTTCCTTGCCGTCTGTGTCGCCGTAGGCGTCCGGCGCGGCGTGGGAGACTGTATAGGGCTTGTCCAGCGCAAGATTCTGCGGGCCGTCCGGTGTGCCGACCAGCGTGCCGGCTGTTGTGCATTTTCCGTTTTTGCCCATGACAGTCAGCTCGTCGAACGCCGTCCATACGCCCGAACAGTCGAACGAGATGCGCAGATATTGAAAATAGACCATATCGGCGTTTTCCGTTGTGGAGATGAACGCGTCCGTTGAGCCGTTCCACACATATTCGCCCACACCGGGGTCGGTTACGGAAAACGGGGCAGGCCCGAAACTCTTGAGCGTCACCCATTTTGCTTTATTGTCCGAGACCTCCAGTTTCAGGCCGCGGGGCAGAAAAACGCCGTTGGCGGTATCATAAAGAGCGCGCAGACGGATTTCAGACACGGATTTTTTGCCGCCGAGGTCATATACCATCGCTGTGCGGTTGGCGTCCGGTGCGGCGGGATTTGTGCCGTTGAAGCTCAGCCAGTCGGAGTCGTTCCAGGCAGGGCCTGCCGTCACACTGTCCGTCAGGATCGTGGCGGGTGTTGCTTTTCAAAAAGAATGAGAAAACTTTTCATAAAGAATGAGAAAAGCGTGTTGCGATTTTGCAACAAAAGTTCAAAAACAAAAAGGGCGTTTACGAAGGTTTTAATGCCTTGTAAACGCCCTTTTTAATGCCTAAAAATTAGGCTTTTTGTGCCTGTTGCCGTGCTCTTCGACAATCAGGTCTGCACCCGTTTTGCGCTGTGGATTTGGGACATACTCTAAAACATCTGAAACGTTACACTCGAGCACCTCGCAAATACGGTCAAGATGCTCCAAGTTTACCCGGTCCGTTAGTTCATTGTAAAGTTCATTGATTGTGGCTCTCCGTATGCCCGTCTTTCTAGCAAGATCCGCTTGTGTCCACCGACGCTCACCGAGCAATTTTGACAGATGGTTTTTGATCATCTGATCGCCCCGCGTATTATAATACGCGATTTCGTTCTTATTATCCGATATACGGACTAAAAGTACGAATATCGTACAAGGCGATGTTAATAATTACGGATGATTATTTCCTTGAATGAACCTTGATTTTTCCCCGCACCAGATAGCGTTTCCCGGCGTGCAGTGGCTTTTATATCACACCAGTCATATAACTCCCGAATACGCGGATCATCGTTGTACGAAAGCACAAACCGGCCCTTGAGCTCTTTAAGATTTGTGGCCAGCCGCAAGTGGTCTTTCCATCCGAACGTACCTTCATAGTTTTTCTCAGTTCCAAGATATGGAGGGTCCAGATAGAACAAGGCATCCGGCCGATCATAGGTCTTCAAAATGGGTTCAAAATCACGGTTTTCAATTTTGACACTTTTCAGCCGGAGCTGAACCTGCTCCAGATAGTCAATAGAACATCCGATTCCATTGCCAGATGTAGCAAAGGTTTTTTGATTGCTTCCGAAAGAATTTTTGAGCACGTAGAAAAAGCGTGCCGCACGCTGAATATCTGTGAGGCCATCGGTATGCAGTTGAGCCATGGCAGCGAAGAATATCTCACGCGCGGAAACAAGCCACTCCAGTTCTTCCTGGAGGGCAGCTCTGTGATACTTGATGCAACGGAATAAATTGACAATCTGACCATCTCTGTCATTAATCACTTCGAGCTGTCCGGGCTGTTTCTCTCTGCCGAAAAACACCCATCCAGCGCCGAAAAACACTTCGATATAGCGGCCAACACCGTCCTGCGGGAAGAGTGCAATGATCTCTTTCCGCAGGGCGCGTTTGCCGCCGATCCAACCGATTGGACTATTCATATAGCAATCCACCTTATATAATTGTAGGCGATCAGATGAATCACTACATTTTACTTGTATCCTCTGTCACGCATTGGGAGGAACGCTGCTGGTATGTGTCGATACTTTGGCCGATTCGTCAACGGTATCCACTACATCTTCCAGCACAATTTCTCCGAAGTCGGGATTCTGAATTCTCTTGATGAAGTCACTTGTATAGTTTGCGCCGCGCGAAATCACAATGCCGGTGAGCAACGTCCCCAGCCAGGAGACTGCGAACGAAATGCCGACGAGGGAATACACATCCACGCCCGCCGCAAAGCTTATGAAGACAGCGATCAAGATGGCCGCCACCTGCGTGGCAAAGGTTTTGTACTGCTTGTCTTCCAGCATTTTAATAATAGTCTTCACATACTGGATGAGCGCCTCAACAGTGATCGCCAGTATAAGAATAAGTACGATTGTCTGCATAAACTACCTCCGAAATAAAAATATTCAAACTTTAGAACAGGCCACGCCGATCTCCTGGGCCAAAGCCTGCAGGCGTGCGGCGTCGCCGCCGGAAATGGGTCCAACTGTGAAAGAACCCATGCAGCGCACGCCCATATCTTTTGCCAGGGCGAGCACGCGCTCAGCATCGCCGCGGGAGACCGAACCGAGTTTATAAGACGGAAGGCCAGCCATAGGATCGGCAGCGGTCAGACCGTAGTGCTCCGCAATCACCTGCGCTTCAGCTACAGCCAGCTCCGCCCGTCGGGCCGAGTTGTCCAAAAACGCGCAGTCTTTGGGGTTAGTATGGAAGCCATGCTCCAGCAGGAAAACATCTTGCACATTGCCGGAAGCCACAGCTGCACGAATCACACCGTAATAGTCCAGTGAGCTGTAGCCCGGATATTTACGGGTCCAAACGCCGCCGGACGCGCCGGAATAGCTGGACAGCTTCGTACCCATAAGCCCGGCCACTGTAGATGCCAGCTTCCGGCCCAGGATCACGGAATTAGGGCGTTTAAGGCTGAGAATCACAGTCACCCAGGAAGTCCCAGCGTTGCCGCTTGCGTCACTGTGCAGGCTCAGAAAGAGCGTTGCACCCTTCGTTATCGCCAGTCTACCACGGGCGTCCAGAGAGGGGTTCTGCGTGGCGGTGGTACGTGTCAGATACACCTCTGCACCGTATTTTTCCAGTTCCACCTTGAGACGCTGTGCAAGGTCGAGGGTCATGTTGCCCTCGTAATAGTCTGCAGCGGCGCCTTTGTTATAGTTTTGGGTATGCCCTGGATCGAGCACAACGACAAGTTTACTCATTCTTCAGCCCCTCCAGTTCTTCTTTTGGCAGCGCACCCATCTCTTCGGATGCGCCCTCTTCGTCGATTAATACTTTTTCAGCATCCATCTTTCAATAAACCTCCAAAACAAAAGTTTAAGCAGCCGGGACGGACTGCAAGGGTTTTCGGCGCTGCATCCAGCGCAGCGCCTTACGTAATTCGTGGAGTTCGTTGTGTACATAGATGCGCGCCGTGACCTCCACATCTTTGTGTCCGAGAACTTTTGCAATGCTGTAAATATCCACACCGTGGCGGCGCAGATAAGTCCCATGTGTGTGCCGCAGCTCATGAGCTGTAAGGCACGGCATATCTTCATACATTTGTGCCATCCGGCCCATTTCCGTTTTGAGCCTGCGGCTCCAGGTGTCCGGGCGCATCAGCCCGCCATCCGGGCCCGGAATCAGATATGGGCTGTCTGGATATCTCTGCCGCAGCAGTTCCACAGCTTGCAGAGCGCGGTCTGACAGAGGATTTGTGCGATAGCTCAAAGACTTCGGTGCGGCTGTCTCCGGGGCTTGTCCGCGAGGTTTTCGCACGGTGCGGGCGACGCTGTAAACATGCCGCCGGGTGTCGAAATCCGACTTGTAAAATCCCAGTAATTCGCCCCGGCGCACGCCGGTTTCCAGCGCCAGGACCACCTCCGGCATGGTCTGAAGGAACCAGGCGGAGGCGATCTCGATTTCTGCATTGGGGTTTGGGATTCCCACGGTGCGGGCTACGGTGGAGTACCGTTGGATCAGCAGGGCGATGATCTATACGGACAGGCAATATCAACACTGCCTCCATATTTCGCACAGAATATCATAGTGCGCGCACTATGATGTTTTGGCCTATGTACGGATTCATAATGTCCATAGGCTTGGCCGCAGAAGTACGCTTGATTCCTGTCCCTCCTTCATAAGTCGGCCAACTTCCGCTGACTGTGTCCCAACCGTCACCTTTAAACCCTCCAAGCCCCGTATATGTACCTCCCGAACTGCTGGAACCAGCCCAGCCCACCCACTCATGCCCGTGTGCCGCCACCTCATTTTCTGCTTGTGTATGCGTGGTGTTTCCGCCCGTTTTGAGGAGTAGAAAATTAGCACCATAAGCTAACGGGAAGCGTTCAGCCAATTTTTTGCAGTTAAAAAAGCCGTCTGCCGCGCCGGAACTGAGTGAATCACCGATTTTAGCATAGAGCACTGCGTATACGGTTTTACTGAGATCGTCATTGAAATTGACGCGGGCGAAGGCCTTGCTGTTTACTCCGCCCGTGTAGGTAATAACATTTGGCGAGTACCACCACTCACCGATGCCCGGCATGCTTTCTTCCAGCGCATCGAGCCGGTTCCTCATGCTTGCAAGCATGGTCATCAGAGCCTCCAGCGTTGCCGGAGAAGACGGCAATGCAGGAAGTGACGCCGGAGCGGTGAAGGGAACCGTTACCGCCGCGCCATCGCCATTTTTCTGCAGGTAATTGGACAAATCAATAGTGTTGGCAGCGTCCTGCGCCTGCTGCGCGGCAGTTTCAGCTGCTGCCTCGGACTGTGCGGCGGCCGATGCACTGCCCGCCGCAGCGGTCTTGCTGGCGGCAGCGTTGGTCTCGGAGGTCTTTGCCGCAGAGGCGCTGGCCGCAGCAGCGGACTCGCTGGAGGCCGCGTTCGTTTCCGACGTGGCGGCAGCGGAAGCGCTGTTCGCGGCCGCAGTTTTGCTGGCGGCAGCATTTGTTTCAGAAGTCTTTGCGGCCGCCGCACTTGCAGCTGCCGCTTCGGCATCGCCCTCGATCTGCTCCACCAGTACAGCAGCCTGTTCCACATCTCCAGCCACCGCCTGCTGTGCCTGCTGCGCCTGCTGTGCGCTCTGTGCAGCGGCCTCCTGTGCATCTTCGGCCCGCCCTGCATCCAGCTTACTTTGTGCAGCCGCATTGGCAGCTTCATCCGCCAGCTGCCCGATCTGTTCCACTGCCGCCTCAAACATGTTCCTGGGTGGGATCACCGTACCCTCGACGCTGGCGGCAAACTGCAAACCGTTGGACTGCAGTTTGATGATCTCTTCACCCGTGGAGGACCGGGCCACAAACTGCACATCCAACTGTCCTGAATACGCGGTGAAATCCGCATCCACAGGCCAGGTAATAATAATCTGTCCCTCATTGTCGGGATCTACGGAAACCCTCAGCTGCTTGTTAATGATCGTCATGTAGTCCGGATGGGAAGCGCGCACATACCAGGTCATCGCGGACAGGTCGTGCCCGTCGTGATAGCGCGGGCCGGTAACGTCGTAGACCTCCGCGCGTGCTTCGCCCTGGGTATGCAGGCCGGCCTCCGGCCCGAAGTACACATATTTGTCTTTGAACCCAATTGAAATAGCCATAAGAACCTCCAACAATTTGATCAGACAACGGAGCCTGTGAGCTTGGTCCATCGGCTGTCCTTTGTAGTCCGGACAAGCAAAGTCCCCTGGGTGCTGTAGGAGAACACAATATCCGCATAGTTTCCGGCGAGATTGTCCACCTGGCCTGATCGTGTGGCAAAGTCTGCTTTTGCAGCAGATTCAGCCATGGCTGCGGTCTCCGCTTCAACCGCAGTTTCCGCACTCTTTGCTGTCTTCGCCGTCTCAGCGGTCTCAGCGCTTTTCGCGGTATCCGCGGAGCCCGCGCTGGCGGCAGTGTCTGCCTTTGTGGCCGTCACAGCCTTGCCCGCGGTCTCTGCGTGTCCAGCCTCGGATGCATAGGCAGCACGGGCGGCGCTGTCCGCGTAGATGCTCTGTGCAGGCGCGCCCACCGGGTATTCCACCACATAGGTGCCGCTGTCCTCAATGATCCGCACACGCTGCCCGGCGGTGAACCGCACAGCCGCGTTGCACTTGTAATGCTTCAGGCTTTCTGCTTCCGCCCCGTTGAAGATGAGCGCGATGCCATCCTCGTAGACAGTACCCACCGTGGCGAAGGACTGGCCGGGCGGGTCCGGCTGCACGATGGCCTGCTGCTCCTGATACGTCTCCAGGATCATAGATACACCACTCTCTTTCCCGTATGGGTCATTTTGTACGGCTGTTCCAGCTCTAAACGCCAGCCTGTCTCTTCGTACAGCGTGCTCTCACCATCCCGCACCAGCTCCACCAGGTCAAAAACAGCGTGCCGCCCGCTGGGGCCGGTGTAAAACGTACGGGTCTCCGTGGACTGCAGGCTTTTAAACCGCTTGTTGTCCGCATACGCCTGCAGCTCCGCCTGAGATGCAATGTTGTCCAGCTTCTCATAGGACACGACCCGCCGTCCCAGGTTCACGATGGAGAAAACGCTGTCCGGCCTGTCGTTGACCGATACGGCCCGCATGGACGTCCCCAGATCCGGGTTATCCACTTCCGCAATAAAGACGTTTGGATGGTCGAACAGATCCACCGCCTGCGTCCACTCAGGGTATTGGATGGAATACTCTCCATCCCGGTACGTCACGGATATCGCATCCGCGGACGGCATGCGGAACGCACTGCAGTGTACTGTGCCGCCGCCGTCCATCCAGATGCTGTTGTAGTTGATCTCCGCCGCCAGGGCGTTGATGATCGTGAGACGGTCTGTGCCCGGCTCCCAGTCCTCCCGGTCCGCCTGCAGCGTGGCGGTGTTTGCCTCCACGAAAAAATCCGTGATGCCGGATTCGACCAGCAGTGCCTGGATGGCTGCCGTGTACAGCGTACCCTTTGCCAGATGCAGCCGCGTCTCTATCTTCGAGGACATGGCAAGATAGGTCAGGTCATAGGCTGTAAGGCTCACCACTGGCCGCATGCCGTCGTGTTCCGTGTATGCATCGGTAGGGATATACTTGCCGAGCGGCCGGCGCACGCCGTCGATGGTGAGCACCGGCTGGATCACGTCCGTGAGGTAGTTGACGGCACGGTTTTGTGCAAACTTCCCGCTGAGCGCCCATTTTACGGCGGCGTCCGCCGTCACCGAAATGGCCGCACCGCCGCCTTTGAATGCGGTAAGCCGTGAATACTCCACGTTATCCCGCAGCACAAGGTATTCCACCGATACATTACTCATAGCTGATCTCCTGCCTGTGATCCGTCTCGACGATGGTGAACTGTACATCCCGCGCGCGGCCATGGGCCGCTTGGATGTTCCCAAGCACCCCGATCACAACATCGCCCCAGCAGTCTTTGTAAACTACGGCAGAACCCAGCAGGCCGCGCAGGGCATCCATCTGTGCGGCGTCCCGGAGCGTGAAAGCGAAGTCGTGGCTGGCGTCTTGCATGCCACAAGTATATGGCTCGGGTTTTGTACGGCCGTAGTAGTGTACGTAGTCCACCTGTGCGCTGTAGCTTCCGTCATGTGCGGGGCGTTCACCCCGGCGCAGCCGCAGCTTCAGCCAGGGCGCGCCATCCTCAACGGCCCCCAATACAGCGTTTTCGATTGCCAGAAAGGCGTGGACGGGCGCGCTGGCGCCGTAGTATCCCTCCGGCGTGACGCCGCGCACAGTATACACATGCTTTCCGGTACACAGACGGTCTGTGATCCCGCTGCCCGCTGAGCGCGCAATGGGGACACCGTCACGCAGTATGAAGTATTCGGCGTATGCGGCGTCCGTTTCCCAGGATATTTCAATGGCGTTTAAACGGGCATTGAAAGCGGCTTCAACAGTTGGTCCGGGAACGTTCAGAACGGTAATGGAGCCAACGGCCGGAGCGGATTCCACGCCGAACACTGTCTTTATCGCCAGCTGCACAGGATATGTCCCATCCTGCAGGAAATACGGCATGCGGAACTCCTTGGCCGTGCTATACATCCAGCCTGTATCATAGTCCCCGATCTGGATGCGCACGCCCTGCTGGTCCGCAGACTGCCAGCGGATGGTGGGGCGCGGTTTTGTATCCGTGTATACAATGACCGGCACGACCGGAGCCCGGCGGATGATGATGGTCGCTGCGGCGCTGTAGGAACCCCACACACCATCGCCGTTTTTGGTGCGGACACGCCACATGAGCGTACCCTGTGCAAACTGCCCGGCGGGTGTTGCGAAGCTGGAGGCGTCGGTCTCTGCGGTGCTGAGTGTGGTGTACTGTCCGCCCATGTTGGAGCTGGTCTGCAGCTCGTAGGCGGTCTGCGCCGTGCCGGTGGATATCTCATGCCGCCACACGAAGGTGACGCCCTGAGTATCTTCCACAATAGCGCCCACAGGGGAGACACACACAGGCGTGCTCAGCGCGTCCTGGGTGTTGACATGTATCCACTCGCTGGTGCCTGCAGCGCCGGTGTTGGCCGTCACCTCAACCTGCCACTCAATGTCATCGGTAGTGAATGTATTTGCCGGGAAGTCGTGCCAGGTCTGCGCACCGCTGATGGTGACACTCTTGACGTCCTGCTGTCCCTGTGTGCGCCAGCGCAGCACGGCCGAAGTCTGGACGATCTCGCCGGGCGCATCCTCGGCTCCCTCTGCTGTGACAGACCAGCCGAAGCGGTTGACCTGGTGCTTCAGCACGCGGCCGCCGTCCGCCGGATACAAGTCTGCGGGCGTGACCGGCAGTTCCTTGTTGTTGAAGGTGGTCCAGCTGCTTGCAGTGGTCCCGCCGCTTGTGTCCGTTACCTCGACCTGCCAGTCGATGTCCCCGGCGGGAAGCACGCCCGCGGGGATCGTGTAGCCTTGTGCGGCGTTGTTGATGGCATATTCCGTGTACGCCGGAGCACCGTTTTTCCGCCAGCGCAGCTTTGCCGATACCTGCCGGATGGAGCCGGACAGGTCGTCCGGCTTCGTGTAACTCAAGCCCCACGAAACGTTGACGGCAAAGCCCTTGTAGGTCGTGGCCCGGCTGGAAGGAGTCAGATCTGTCAGCCGGACAGCCGTGCTTTGGAACTGCACCGTGGCATATCCGCCGCTCGCCTGTGCGCCGGAACTGGACGTCACCACGACCTCCCATTCCATGCCGGGGTCGGCAGCGTTGGGAACGAGCCCTGTGTCGAAGTCAATGTATGTGTTGGGTCCGGGCACGCGGACGGACGTCCATGCACTGGCACCTTTGGCCCGGTACCTGAAGTCCGAATACGCTATGGTGAGCGTTCCGTTGATGGGTTTCTCCGCCGTGACATTCCAGGAAAAACGATGGTAAAATCCTTTTTTGATCGTCGTGTTGGCTGGGGAATAGCCGGATGGCGTTATCTTGCCCGCATGGGTCTGGATCGTCGCATAGGGCACATGGTCCGAGCCGTCCACCCAGAAACGTGCAGAGCCCGCAGAATTTTCTGTGGTGATGCCGATCGAACACTCGAGGCGGCTTGCCGCCTTGTTGTGGGATATACCGCCGGAAGTGTTTTTCCATTCAGGCCCGGACCAGCTTGGACCTGCGATCTGACCAAGAACCAAGCTAAGCGGGGATGGAGCATGGCAGTATACTGAAAGCTGGGACGCCGAATCGAAAACCTCTCCCATAGGAACCGGGGACTTGTCAAAAAACAACTTGCCCCAGTCAGCTTTACTCAGAGACGGGTTATCAATACGAAGTTCTCCCACGCCGCTGGAAAGGTTTTTCAAGTCTTCTGAACCGGTACAATATACGGTATACTGTCCCATGTATCAACACCTTCTTTCTACCGCCGTGCCAGTCCCATGCGGACGGTCATTTTCTCGTTTTCAAGCATGCGTTTGATGGCCACATACGTTTCAATGTCATCCACCTTGAAGATGTTCTGGCTGTTGTCCACGAAAGTGGCACCGCCGCCCTGCGCGGATATTAAGGCGCGGGATTGTTCGGCGGTATAGACCGCCTCGCCGCCTGTAAAGCGCATCAGCTCCGGCCCGTTTTCGCCCACCCAGCGCCAGCCGGGAGTGGCGGAACGAGTGCCGCGGGCGTAGCCCGCGCCGCCGATCTGCGCCTGCAGCTCGCCCATGCTGGGCACCTGTATCGTACCGGTGTTGATCATGGGCACGCCGCGGATCGCACTGATCAGCATGGCGATGCCGGATGTCACCAAAAACACCGCAGCGCCCACCATCAGCAGGTCCGCCGCCAGCATAACGAACTGGGAACCGGCCGCGGCTGCTGTTGGCCCCGCAGCGGCAAGCGCTTTCGTGGCTGAAGCGGTGCCCGTGGCCACGATACGCATGCCCAGGGCCGTGCCCGTCGCCTTTACGGCGATCAGCGCAAGCCCGCCGCTGACGAGCACCACTGCCGGATTCAGCTCCGACAGGAACCCGATGACGTCCGCGCCTACGCCGATGATGTCACCCGCTGCGTCCACGATGGCCAGTATCTGGTCTTCGTGATCCAGCAGCACCTGAGCAAAGGTCGTCTTAATTTTTGTCTCGATGGGCTCGATGCTTTTCGCAAGCTCCACATACCGCAGCTGCAGGTTGTAGTTGGCCTTCTCGGCCTCGATCATATCGGAGTTCCCGGTCTTGTAGCTCTCCCATAGTTCGTCCAGCCCTTCCTTGCGCAGCGTCTGCAAAGCAAGGTTCTGGCGGCTGGCCTCGGAGCGTGTCCGACCCAGGCGTTCATTGAATTTTTCCACGTCCACACCCAGGCGGCCCAGCAGCTCGGAAAACTGGCCCGTGGCCTCGCCGGTGGCGATGGTCTCCTGCAGGGAATCGGCCAGGGATTCAATTTTCATGGTTTCCGGGAACTTGACGACCGCGCCCGCCAGCAAGTCAACGGCCTCATACGCCTTGTCTGCATCGTCGAACCCGGTGGCGAGAATGTTGGACAGCGCCTCCACCACTTCATTGGTGTCGCCCGTGACGGCATAGAGCTCGCCGGCCTTGTTGTGCAGCTGTTCCATGCCCATGCCGGCATCCCTGGCGTTTTGTTCCAGGAACGAAAGGTCGCGCCGCAGCTCCTTGGTCTGCTCCATCAGTTCGCCGCACTTGCTGATCACCGCGCTCAGCGCATTGCCGGCCAGCGTGCCAAGGGCTACATCGAATGTCTTTGCGCCCTTGCCGCCGTCCTCCATGCCCTTGCCCGCGCCTTTGGCGTTTTTCTCAAGGTCTTCAGCGGAACCGGATGCAGCGTCCATAACGTCCTGTGCGTCCGCCAAAGCCGCACCGAAATCATCGGATTTTTTTGTGTTTTTCTCGATCGAGGCCTGAAGGTTCAGCATGCGTTTTTCCAGCTTCAGAGCCTGGCTGCTGGTCTCGCCGTATTTATCGGCCAGGCGCTCGTGTTCCCGCTCACAGTTGGAAAGCTCATTCTGCTGGTTCACGATCGTGGCGTTGAGGATATCCAGTTCTTTCTGCGCCGCCTCGATGCCATTTGTGGTCGGTTCGATCTTCCACTTTTCAGCATTTTTCCGCGCTTTTTCCAGTGCGTCATCTGTTTTGGCCACGGCTTTCGCGGAATCTTCAGCCATGCCCTGCACCATGTTTTTGACCTGATCCAGCGTCTGCTTCACACGGCTGATGTCAAACTTCAGGCCGAGGACGACGCCATCATCCGAAGCTGTTGCCGGCACACATATCCCTCCTTGCCATGGCCGCGTCGTATTCGGCCTCGTAATCTACCGGGTCCAGCGCCACAGCGCGCTTGATGTCCGCATACCGCTCCCGCTCTTTGGGGTCGGATATCCTGCGCATATCCACGCTGCGGTAATAGATCGCATTCTTGATCTGGCTCTCGGGCGGCAAGCTGCGGAAAATGGACATGAACTGCCACCAGTGCATACGCGCTGTGAAAAGGTCGATGCCCACGTATACGCGGAAATCCCCCCAGATGCGCAGCGCGTCTTTTTTCCAGTCCAGGAGCCGTTCCGGCGGGGCCGGTTCATCCCCGCGGGGCGGATCGCCGCAAAAATAGAAGTCGAGCACTCCCTGGAAGTGCCTGGCTTCGTTCTGCGGTATTTCACGGAATGTATTGAGCAGGATAACGTCGAACTGTTCTTCCGGCGTCAGGTCAGACGCCAGCACCGTTCCCACATACTTCATCCACCAGGCCCAGTCCGTCGGCACCTTTCGGCCCAGGATCTGGTCCGGCAGCTCCAGAATTGCCGGATACATTCGCAACCACCTCCTTCAGCTCAGGGATCAGGAACTGCTCCACGACCTCCCGGCGTCCTCCCATGACCTCGCCGTAAATGTACGCACAGAGGCTGATGTGTTCGTTGATGTTCTCCGGGCGGCCGCCGAAGATCTCCCGGTATTCTTCAACGCCCAGCGTGCCTTCGATGAAGGTCCGGCACATGGACACGGCGTGCGAAAATTTTTCCAGCGCCTCCTGTGCCATGGTGTCCGCGCTCCGGCCGTCCTGTCCGCCCGGCTTCAGCTTGGCATCCATCGCGCAGAATGCCTGCGCGGCCTGAAGCACGCGGGGAAAATCCCGCGTGACGCCCTCCAGCATCCGTTTGTCCGAGATATCGCACGGGTATGCACGGCCGCAAATGGTGATCTCGTGCTTTTTGGCAAACTCAAACCCCGCGCTCATTTCGCAGTCACCATGGCGGAAGCCGCAGCCGCTTCTGGCTTAAACGTGGGCGTGCCGTCCTCACCGATGGTGACAGTTCCCTTTTGGGGAGTGCCCAGGATCTTGAGGCCGAAGCTGATGTTTTCGCGGTTTTGGGCATCGCCGGACCCATCGTCCGTGATGGACAGTACGCCCTCGCCCTGACGGCCGTTGGGCTTGCCGCTGCCCAAATTGTCATAGCACTCAATGAACTTGACTTTCCGGTTGTCGAGGTCGTACAGGCGGTCCATGATGGCGTCCTGCGCAGCGTCGCCAAACCTGCGGAAACCGGTGAAAGTACGGGACACGCTCACGCCCGTGATCTCGCTTTCGGCCACGCCGCGTCCCGCCATGTCGTAGTATTCCTGGCTTTGTTCGTTGATGCTGTTGCCGCGGGATGTGATGCCGACGGAAACCTCCGCCCATTGGGGCGAATCGTTTGCGCTGAGGTCGATCCACCAGCGGCGGTTCCATGTCATGGGGGTAATATATGTTCCAGGCATGCTTCGTCACTCCTTTTCATAGATCAGGGTGCCCTGAATTTTGTAGACACCATATTGGAAATTTTCGTCCCAGTCTGTAAAGGCTCCGTTTGAGGCGGAAATTGAGACAAAAGAAAGGCCGTCCCCGGAAAGAGGGACGCCCTTGCGGTTTTGCTGCTGGACCCAGTCCTGTAACTCCTCCGTAAAATTGCAGTTATCCAGCCGCATGATGTCATCAGCCGTCATGCGGGTGGCGGCAATGATGAAGTTGTATTGCCAGGTGGCCGCTCCGCGCATATCCTGTTCGATGATGGCAGAACCGGCCGGGAAGATCCCGTACCCCTCGGCGTCCGTCTCCAGCTGGTCGGTGCGCGCCTCCAGATCTTTCAGCGCAGGGCACTGTGCGAACAGGGCGCGGATATCGTTTAAAACAGCCATTATGGGCCTCCTAAAATGTTCCGGCGTTCATCCTCAATGATCCGGTCTTTTTCGGCAGCCATGAGGCGCTCAAGCCAGAAAGGACCGGCAAGACGGTTGAACGTGGTAGTGTACCGGATATCTTTGTTTGTAACGTGTTTCGGCTTGCGCCCGGCCATGACTTTCCCGAAATACAGATACTTGACCTGTGGGCCGCGGATGACGATGCGGCCGTTGGCCGGTTCCTGGCCCTGGGCGATGGCGTTCTCGATGCTGCTGTATGTGCGCTTGGGCACATACTTGGTGATGCGCCGTGCAACATTTTTCACAAGATGCTGCTGGGCGCGTCCGCCTTCTTCAAGCCCCAGGTCCTTTACGAGGTTTCCAAACTCCGGCAAACGAAAGTCGAGCTGCAGCATGCTCATTCCGTCGTCACCTCACAATGGGGCAGGCCGCCGAATGCACAGTGCACAAGGTTTTTGACAGTCAGGGGCTTGTCTGCGATCAACTCACGCTTGCTCTGTGTGTCCGTGACCTCGCCCATACGCTCGCCTTGCACCACGTAGTCCTTTTCCCGTTTTTCGCCCTTGTACTGCTCCGGCAGTTCACCGGGGATGACGATGCTCACGCCGTCCTCTCCGTCCTGCCAGAAGCAGGCGGGGACATACACCCGCGTGTATGCCCCCGGCCCCGTCTGCAGATACAACGTGCAGCTTGCATTCGGCGTCAGCATCCGCTCACCCCCCGGTACAGCAGCCCGCTGCGGATGGGGATATATTGGGCGGCGATACGCAGGCAGCGGCGCTCGAAGCTGCCCGTCTGTGCATCATCCTGCTGGATGCTGCGGCTCCATTTCCCCACGCTTTCGCTGGTCACTTTGCCGCCCGCCAGTACGGCCGTGTCCTGGGCGTGCTGGGCGTCTGCCAGCGCGCAGTGCGCCATGCGCACGCATTTCGCCAGCGTTTCATCCTGTTCCCAGGCTCCGTCCTGCAGGCGGTCCAGCGTCAGGCTGTGCAGCATGTACTCCGCACGGGCCAGGCAGCCCTCCACGTCCGCCTCCGAAAGTTTTCCGTGGTATGTGGAATAGTAGAACTCCTTGTCCGCTACCATGCGTATGCCTCCCGTGTGTTACTCTGCGGTCGTTTCCGGCTGCTCCCCGGGCACAGCCTCAGCCGGCTCGGCAGAAGGTTCTACCGCCGTCTGCACGGCCAGCAGCAGATCCTGCTTCTTGGCCGCGCCCGTCACGTCGATGCCGCGCGCCGCCGCGAAGCTGCGCAGCTCTGTCACCGTCATGTCCTCCAGCGCCTTTTCCGGTGCCGGGGCAGGGGCGGGGTTTTGTGCTCCCGCTCCCGGTGCGGCCGTCCCGGCCTCCGGCAGGGAGGCCCCGGCCTCAACAGCCGGGGCGGCCTGTGTATCCTCATGAAATGTCAAACCAACCGTCCTCATCGTTCTCAGCCTCCTGCTTCCGCCGCGTTATGCATGTAGATGCCCGCCAGCTTGTTGGCGTACACGTCCGCGATGCCCACGGTGCGGTAGCCGAACATGTGGCGGTCGCCGTCCAGGTCGTCCTCCGGCCCTTTGATTTTGGGCACTGTGTGTTTCTGAAACTGGATCAGCGCCGAGGGGTGGATCACCATGAAGTTGATATTCTTCGCGCCGTCGGCCTTTTTGAAGCCGCCCGCCTCTTCGCCGCCGGTCTTGCCGTCCAGCAGGTCGATGGCCGTGTAGAACCGGGTCTGCGGCACCAGCGTCTTTGTGGCGAAGCGCTCCAGGATTGCACGGCTCTTCGTGGTGTCCAGGTCTGCGATCATGCCGTCCAGCGTCGGCGTGATGAACAGGTGGCGGTTTTCCGTGGGAACCTCATCTTCGTCCATCTTCGTGACGGCCACACGCAGCGCCGCCAGCACCGAAGCGCCGTCCGGCAGATCGGCTGCGGCGGCCTTGGAAATGCCGCTCTTGCCCGCGTAGGACGCGAATCGGAAAGCGTCCAGCTCCGGCACCACCTTCGTGCGGATGAACTCGCCGGCCAGGCGGGAAAAGGCCACTTTCGCGGTCTCCTGTTCGTCCAGTGCGTCCACATAGAACTTGCGGCCGCGGTCGTAGTTGCACTTTATGGTCTCGTTGGTCATGGTGACGTCGCCCTTGACGTACCCGTCGTTGCGGCTGTAGTCGCCCAGCCCCTGCATGCTCAGCATGGGCACGATCAGCTCGTTGGCGTTCGCGCCCTGCCGCGCCAGCTCCGCAGCGCCGTCCAGCTTGCTGGTCAGCGATGCCAGCTTGTAGATTTCGTCCAGGATGGGGACGAAGGTTTTTGCCAGTGCAATGTTGTTTGCCATATTGGTTTACCTTGCCTTTCTGTATAGTGTGTGTGATACGGTCAGTCCACGGGCAGATCCGCAGCCTTGCGCATGGCGATCTCGTCGGCAGTATACTTTGCCGCGCCCGGCACAGCAGAGGTCCCGGTGCCGGATGCGGGCGCAGGTTCCGCTGCCGCCGGGCCGAACAGGTATGCGTCGCTTTTCTGTACGGCCGCGATGGCTGCCGCGATGTCCGCGTCCTGATTTTTACTGGACCGCAGAGCGTCAAGATCCAGAGCGCCGCGCGCCAGTTTCGGGTTGTGCGCTTTTGCGTCTGCCAGCGCCTTGTCGATCTTCGCATCGAATGCAGCGGCCGCCAGTTTTTCGTCCCGGTCCTTTTCCGCCGCCTCCGCGCGCTGCTTGTAGTCCGCGATCTGCGCCTTTACCTGCTCCGCGTCCAGCCCTTCAAACTTACCGATGGCCTCGTTGGCAGCGTCCAGCTGCTCCTGCAGGCCGTCGGCACGCGCCGAAGCTGCGTCCAGGTCCGCCTTTGGAGCGTACAGCTCGTTGATCTTCGCCTCCAGCTTTTCTTCCAGCTCCCCGGTGTAGGCGTCGCCAAGAAGCTCTTTGGCAAATTCCAATGCCATGTCGTCAGTCTCCTTCCTTTTAGATACAATATATATTGGGGCATAACAAAAGGACCCCCGTGAAGGGGTCCTTCAGCTATCATTTAAAGGCGCTTAAACGGACGTTTAAACGCAGGTCAGGGTGCGTGCCGGTTTTGCCGGCGCACCAGTTCATCCAACAGAGCATCCAGCTCCGCGCGCTTTTCTTCCTCGCTCCTGTGGTCGGTGTATCGTTCAATGAGTTCATCCAGATCTTCACCGGGGAATTGTGCGCGCAGTTCTTCCATATATTCAGCGCCGCTTATCTTTGTCTCGCTCAGACAGAACATTGGATATGGTTTCCCGTATTTTTCCTTGTACGCCTGGCGAAGCTGGTCGTACCCAAGCGACCTCATGAAGGCTGCAAGCTCCGGTGTAATGGGCATAGGCATGACACATACCTCCTAAAACAGTTTCTGGTATTCTTTCCACAGGCCGGGGAAGAGCTTCTTAACGAAGGACAGGTCCGAATCATTCCGTGTTTCCATCGTAAAGAGTTCCGCAAATATCTCCAACGGGACGGCTTCTGAATTTTTTGCCCAGTATTCAGCCTTGTGCCCGAAACCTGTGTCAAGCCGCCCGGAGCTGAGCGCGCTGAGGATGTCTTTCATCAAATCGCTGCGTACTGCCTGCGCTACACGCTGAAATCCCTCGGCGTTATCCAGAACAGCTTTTGAAGCGTCTGAAATCGCATCCACAAATGCTTTGTTTTTGTACCCCTGCGCATTCAGTACATCCGTCCGGTGCGCGAGCTCATGTGTGTTTGCCATTTCAAAGTCGGTCGTGGAAAACTGCGGATGCCTGGGGTTATACAGGATACGGTCCTCCACAGGGTCATACGCAAACGGAGCATCCAGTGTGCCGTCCTCCATGTACTCAGTGGGATTCTTTTCTGTAAAATACCTTAACCATACCATATTCTTTTCCGGCGCATCCGTCAAGGTGTCAAGATACGCGGAATAGCTTTTCCGGGCTTCTTCCACATCCAGCTTGCCGCCGCTGCCTGTGAGCGTACCCGCAGGACGCGGCATTTCCAGCGTGCCGTTTGCCTTCAGCGCCTGGCCCAGCCCCGCCGCCCGCAGCCGCTCCGGCGCGGTGCGCAGCCCGGCCGCAGCCGAAAACCGCTTGTATTCCGCATTCAGCTGCCGCAGAAGGATGCGGCTGCTGCGCAGCTCTCCGCTGCCCAGCTGGCCCTCCTCCTGCGCCGCGGCAATATGGTCCTTGCACTGCCGGATGCTGTTCTCCAGCGCTTTCTGCTGCTGCGTCGCTTCGTACTGGGTGTAGTGCCTGCCCTCGTAGGTGACGCCCTTCGCGTTTTCCCGCGCCATCTCCGCCAGCTGCTCATCCGTCCACTGAGGGCTGTCCACGCCCAGCTTGATGGGCCAGGCGATGTGCTTGCAGCTCAATGTGCCGATGCGCCGCTGCAAACGGCTGTTCAGTCGCCTGTATTCCTTATCACTGTACTGCCGCCCCTGATAGGGCTCATGGTCCGGCGCGCTGGCGCTGTGCGCGCTGATCTCCCAACCGTCGCACCCGCCGTCGTCGTGATGCTTCTCGTTGATGGCCGTGGTCATTTCGCCCATCTTCGCCATAATGGCGCGCTGGGCCATGAACTCCACGGAAAAAGTGCGTCCATCCGAGCGTTCAATGGTACGGATGCCGCGCTGCCACAAGCGCAGCGTGGCACGCCGCACAGCTTCCTCCGGCGTCTTCGCGCCGCTGGAGACCTCCCGGAACACATAGTCCATCGTGCGCCGGTATACATCTTTAATAGGATACACCCGGCCGTCCACATCTGCCGCGGCCAGCTGGCCCAGCACGTTGGCCACTTCCTTGCGCGTCACCTTTACATAGGCTTCGGCAATGTTCCGCAGGCTTTCGTTTTCCTCCAGCGGTGCGGTCTTCTCCGCGGCCCAGCGCATCAGCTGCTCCACCGCGTCGTCGGTGAGGTCTGTCTGCCTGCGCAGCGTGTCCGCGATCACATCGTCCGCTCCGGCAAGGCTTTTTGCCAGCAGAAGCTTGTATTCATCGCCGGACGATATCTGTCCGGCGGCGGTAATGCACCGGCACAGGTCACGCAGCAGCTCTTCCGTGACGGGGCCGTAAACAGCGAGGATCAGTTCCCGCAGCCCGTCGATCTCTTCCGGCGTCAGTGCCATGGCGTCACCTCAGCCCGGCCTGGGCGGTCAGCTGGACCATTTCCGGCATATATTTCTCCCGGATGGCCGCAAGGTCTTCCGGCGTCTCACAGGGCAGGTCGTATTTTTTCGCCAGCGCCAGTTCCGGCTTCAGCAGGCCGGCCTCCACCATCGAAAGCGTGTCCGTCCAGTCCTTGTCTGCGTCGTACAAAACGCCGTTGCCCCAGCTTACGCTCAGCAGCTGCTCCAGATCCACCGCCTGGGCGTCGCACAGCCCCAGCGCCTGGCCCCACAGGTCCGTGATGCGCAGTGTCTCCATCAGTGCGTCGTACCACATCCGCTGCAGGTCCATGATCGACAGGCTGTAGTCGCCCTCGCTGCTGCTGATCTCCTTTGCCGTGCGCTCCACAGCCTCCACGTCCGACAATATACCGCGTTTCAGGCCGATGATATTCTCACACGCCTTTAAATAGCTCTGCTTGCGCCGCTCGAAGCTCTCATCCCGCAGCGTGGGGGAGAAGATGGTCATGCCCACGCTGGCGTCGCCGTCCAGCCCGACGAACACGTCGTCCTTCAGCCGCATCACGCCGCCCTCCGGGTCCGGCGTCATAAGCATATCCGAGCCCGCCACGATCCGGCTGCGCCCCAGCTCGAACTCGCGCCCCAGCTGGTACTCGTTTTTGTAGATGTTGTGGATCAGCTGCACCGCGCCCTCGTATACGCTCACGCCGTCCGGGCTTCCGTCCACGTTATTTGCCATCGGCAGACGGATGTAGGTCATGCCCAGCCCGCCGAAGGGCACGCTGTAGGTGTGCTCCGGGGCCAGCGCCGCATACTGCGGCAGGCTGTCCAGCCGCACCTCCTGTCCCAGGGTGCTGCTGTTTTCCGACACATACAGCTTGTACCGGATGGTCAGATACCCGCTGCCATCCACAGTCCGGCGTTCCAGCAGCGTGTAGTAGTCGGAGCCCGCCCGGCTCCGCTCGCTCATCAGCACGTCCGTGATGCCGCGGGGCCCGCGGGCCAGTACGTTGTAGCAGTCGCGCCTTACCACATGATAGGCAAGCCGCCCCGTGCCGTCCGGTGCAGGCTTCAAAAAGCCTTCGCCGCCCACCATGACCCACTGCAGCACGTCCTGCTTTTCGGCGTCGATGAGCCTGCGCTGCCCGTCCAGCCACGCTGTTTTTCCGGTGCCGTTTTCCATAAAGCTGGAATCGTACTCCGCAAAACAAGCCTTTGTCAGTTTGTTGGTGATGGTGTAGGGGATGCGCTGCGCCGGGTCTTCGTCCTTTCCCTTCACCGCTTCACGCATGAAGAACAACTCGAACCACTCCCGCACCGCCGCCTGCATAGCCGCTGCGCTGGTGTCCTTCAGCCCCGCCGCCTGCGCCCCTGTGATGGCGGCGTCGTCAAACAGCGCCCTTACGGCTGCGTTCATCCGCCGTCACTCCTTTCGATCCGAATTTCCGGCTGCTTTGCCCGCAGCCCGCGCTCCACGCCATTGATGTATGCCCGCAGCGTGCGGTTTTCCGCCTCCAGTTCCCGCACACGCTTCTGCGCCGCCGCCAGCGCGTCGCCGTATTCCAGCACCGCCCAGCTGGGCAGGTACTTCTTCAGCAGCCAGTCCTTCAGCTTCATTCGTCATGCTCCTTTGCGCTGCCAGATGCGGCTGCAGGCATACCGCGCCGCATCGATGCCGTGGTCGTTTGCCTCCATCAAAGTCCCCAGCACCGTGCCGTCCGGCGCTACCTCGTACTCCCATTCCAGGAACTCCTGCAGCACACACGGGCATTTTACCGGGTCGATTACGATAGCGTTCAGCCCCTGCAGCCACCGCACGCCCAGCTCACGGCTTCCCGGCCCTTTCCGGGCAGACCAGCACCGCAGGCCGTAGCTGCGGTAATCCGCGCAGGATTTTTCGTCCGCGAGGTCCGCAAGGATCAGCTCGCCCGGGGCCACCCGTTCTTTCACAAGCCGGGCCGTGTAGTCATTCTGCAGCTTATTGCCCCGTGCTTCGTCGAAGATGTACAGCGTGCGCGTGCCTGCGTGGTAATAGGTACGGATGAACACCCACGGGTCGGGGTAGTACCCCCAGTCCACGCCGCTGATGATGTTGTCGAAGCCCGCGATCTCCTTCGCCGTGATCTTCCGGCTCACGATGTTGTCGAACACCTGTGTGCCGCTGCCCACCATCTCGCCCAGGTACATGTGCCGGTATTTGAGCGGCTTTGTCTTCCGTAGCCAGTCCGCACCGTCCAGGAACTCCTTGCCAAGCCAGTCCGCCGGAGCTTTCAGGTAAGATGAATGATGCACCAGCTTGCCTGGCTGCTGCTCCCGCGCGTACCGGTTGGCCCAGTTCCGCGCGTTGGCGGGTGGGTTGAAGCTGATGAGCGTTAAGGTCGGGTTGCTCCCCGAACCGCGGAACGCGGACTGCTTCACGCTCAGCACCGCGTTTTCGCCGCGGCGCAGCTGGTCCGCTTCCTCGAACCACAGGCAGCCAATGTACCCGAATTTCGGTTTGATACCCTTAATTTTCATCTCATCGTCCAGGCCGCGGAAATAGATGGTCTGGCCCGTGGGCTTGTAAATGAGGCGCAGCGGGCTCTTTTTCTCCAGAAAATGCTCCGACAGCCCCAGCTTTGCGACAGCCCACAGCATCTGCGAGTATACGCTGTCCTCCAGCGTGTTTCCCATCTGCCGCATCACCAGCGCATGGCTCTGCGGCCACTTCAGCAGCCACAGCACAATCTCCACGCTGCAAAATGAGCTTTTCAGGCTGCCGCGCCCGCCTTCCTCCACCACCGTGTGTACCGTGCGGTTTTTGATCGCGCGGTGGCTTTCCTGAAAAGCCTCGCCCAATACGTTGTTCAGGTCCACCTCAAGAATGGCGCGTTCAGAAGTTATCAATGATATGCACCTCCGCCACACCGCTGCCGGATTCCTTCTGCATCTCGTTCCACAGCCGGATGGCGTCCAGGTCTCCGGCCTGCACCTTCTTCATCACCGCTGCGTGGATCGCCGCCGCTTCGTCCGTGCTGTATTTTTCCATCAGCTTGTCGATCAGCGCGAGGTAATCGCGTTTCTGTATTTTTCCGAAACCGTCGCGCAGCGTTTTTAAATCTTTTAAAATGTTAAATTCCTTTTTCTGTTTCGCCTGTTCAATGCTCTCCAAAAGAGCCTTTATACTGCTCTGTTGTGTGCGGCCCACGATACGCTCCTTCCCGGGCCGTGCCAACGGCCCCAAATTTCGCCTGTAACGAAAAAAGGCCCCCAGGCGTCCGCATGGGCGGCCCGGGGCTCCTAAACGTTTTTTAACGGCATACAGCGGAAATTAAACAGTGTTCCGTGTCACGGCAGGCAAGAGGGGTGGATTTTCGCCGGGCATGCTTCGCCATCCGGCCGTTTCCGTCCGGTTTTTACCCCTCTGTGTCCGCCATGGCCACGGGCGGGGGACGAATCGACCCCGCCTTGCTCCCGGTTTCCGTGTCCGTTTTTATGCGCCGTAAACGCCTTTTGAAAAAACTGTTTTCCGCTTCACGCAGCGGGGGAAAGGACAGGCGGGCCGCCCGCTCTCTTTCATCGCCCACACGCATCGTCCGCACAGCTCCGGCGGCTCCTTCAGCTTTGCGCCGGAGATCCTCCGCGCAAGTTCTCTCCGCGGATTCTTCCGCTTCACTGCGCATCACCGTCCACCGGGATGACGCCGAAGCGGACGCGCTGCGGCCTGCCGCCCAGGCTCGTGACAACATATGCGCGCCGCTGCCTGCGGTCCATGCGGATCACATCGCCTGTAAACTCCACCAGCGGCCCGTCCAGAACGTGCCAGCCACCGGGGAAGAACATCACCCGGCTAAGTCCCAACGTTTCCCCGTCGTCCAGCCGCCACCGCAGCACGTCCCGTGTGTCCAGCGCCTGCGGTTTCCCGCGCTCCAGTCCCAGCCACCGAATGACGCCGGGGACAGGGGAAACAACATGGAAGAGCGCCGCCGTGTATTCCGCGCCCACGAAGATGTAGCCGGGCAGCAGCAGGCATTCTTCCTCGTGCCACTGCCCCCGCCGCCGGATCTCCATCCGCTGGGCCGGGGCGCGGGCACACACACC
>OGQA01000345.1_pt1 | contig 26009 bp, 30 predicted proteins | sample 1553011 | NCBI WGS metagenome assembly OGQA01 (sample SAMEA2580256, study PRJEB22360) | human gut metagenome | biome: human gut; feature: human-associated habitat; material: faeces | place: Denmark | collected 2008/2010 | reverse complement strand
AAATATAGTTGATTCTGTCGCAATATCGTCTGCTCCGGAACAAACAGAATCGGAATCGGAAGGTGAGGCGCCAACCGCCACAATTGGAGAACTCAACGCCTTAGAGAAAGCGTTAAGCTATCTCAATTACACATCTTTCTCCCGTTCCGGTCTGATTGACCAACTCGAATACGAAGGGTTTTCTACCGAAGAAGCTACTTACGGCGTAGATAACTGCGGCGCAGACTGGAACGAGCAAGCTGCCAAGAAAGCGCAAAGTTACCTTGATTATTCGTCCTTCTCCAGACAGGGGCTAATTGACCAACTTGTGTTTGAGGGATTCACGCAGGAACAGGCAGAATACGGCGTGTCTTCCGTCGGGTACTAACTTCATTCCCCCGCCGCCGAGGGCGGCCAAAAATAAAAAACGGAGGAAAACAAAATGAAAAAGAGAGCGTTGACCATGTTGCTAGGAGGAGCGCTTGCTCTGTCCTTGTGTGCTTGTGGAGAAAGCGATACCACAAGCCAAGAACCCTCTTCCCCTCCTGACCTCACCGGAGTATGGACGCAGGTGGGAGCAAGTGAAGGCGACAGCTACCAACAGGCAATCATCTCAGGAAACACCATCACCATCAACTGGGTCGATCCGGAAAGCACGGCTCTTTACTGGGCTGGCACCTTTGCCGCACCGACCACAACCGACGAGCCATACACCTGGACCTCTGAGAATGATACGTCAAAAACCGGCATGGCCCTTCTGGCAGCAACGAGCGAAACGAAAGATTTCACTTATGAGGACGGGAAGATCACCTACGAAGTTTCTGCGCTCGGGAGCACAACTACTGTGTCCCTGGAGAAGACCGGGGATGCCCCGGCTGTGATCGAGGAACCTGAGTCAAATTATGAAGTGACAATTGACAGTGCATCTATCGAGGCTAATCCCTATACGGGAGACCGGGCCCTTATCGTAAACTGCACATTCACGAACAACAGTGAGGAAAATGCGGCGCCAGATGTTGCCCTTCATATCCAGGCATTCCAAGACGGGATTGAATTGGATCCAGATTTCTTTGATTCTTCGTCCTATGATTCAATGTCCGCATCAAGGGAGGTGCAGCCGGGTAATACCTACGAATTCCAGAAAGCATTTGTACTGACAAACGAGACGTCCTCAATTGATGTCTCTGTGAGCGAGTTGTTTGCTCTTGACGGTGGAACACTCGCGGAAAAGACCTTTGACCCGGCCACTCTCGCATAAAAGCGCATAAAACAACCGCCCCCGGTGCTACCAACACCGAGGACGGCTATAGGGGCAGTAAACTTTGGACAGGGTACTGCCCTCTTATTTTAACCAAAGATAGGAGGAATTGCAAGTGAAATGCAAAAAATGCCATACTGGATTGCCGGAAAAGGCGAAATACTGCCCTCAGTGCGGAGCAAAGATCACCTCCGGCCAGGCCACAAAATCCCGCGGAAACGGCACCGGCACAGTCTACCGCCGAGGAAAAACGTGGACAGCCGCCAAGACGCTCGGTTACTACGTTTCTGAAGATAAGCTGCACCGGGAGGTGCGAACCAAGGGAGGCTTTAAGACCAAACGGGAGGCGTTAGAGTATCTATCCATCCTCGGGCGAGAGCCAGCAACGAAGGCCCGCACGTTCCGCCAGGTGTACGACCTGTGGTTCCCAACCCATAAGGCCAGCGCATCCACCATGGGATGTTATCAGGCGGCCATGGCGTGGTTTAAGCCGGTATGGGGATATAAACTGGATTATATCACCATAGAGGACCTGCAAGACTGTATGGACGATTGCCCAAAAGGCAAGAGAACTCAGCAGAACATGAAAGCCGTTTGCGGGCTGATCTACAAATATGCCATCCCACGGGGCCTTGCACGGCTCAACCTGGGCGAGTACTTGCGTGTAGGGGGTACGGATACCGGCCCGAGGGAAGGCCTGCCAGAGAGCGCTGTAGAGGCCCTAGAGAAGGCGCAGGATACCGTGCCTGGTGCGGACTATGTGTTGTGCCAATGCTACTTGGGGTACCGCCCCTCCGAACTGCTCACCCTGGACGCCTCTCAGTATGACCGCAAGGAAAAGGTGTTCCGGGCGGGGATAAAGACAACCGCCGGGAAAAACCGAGTTGTTACCATCTCACCAAAAATACAGCCTATTATCGACAGGCTTACCGCCAACAAAATTGGAGGGCCGATTTTCTGCCGCCAGGATGGAGGCGAGATGCCGATCGCAGAATATCGCGAGTTGTTCTACTCCGTCCTGGATGCAATCGGAGTGGAAAATCCTGTGAACGAATTTGGGTACCACCGCTACACCCCGCACTCTTGCCGCCATACATTTGCTACCCTGCTAAAACGGGTGAAGGGCGCAGATAAGGACAAACTGGAATTGATCGGACACACATCGGAGGGGATGCTGCGGCACTACCAAGACGTTGATTTGGAGGATCTCCGCAAAATAACAGACGCACTTTGAATTTGGCCTACTGCATACAAATTGCACACAATAGAGCCGCAAACCGTTGAGGCTCAAAGGGTTTGGCATGTATGGGGTTCAAGAGGCCTTGAGTTCGAATCTCAACACTCGGACCAAAAGTTCCGAAAACTAACCTAAATAGGTGGTTTTCGGAACTTTTTTGTTGCTCTCTTTTTCAAATTGATTTTCGAAAAATTTGGCTATTGCATACCTATTGCATACACGGAAAAGAGGCTCGCGGAGGGCCTCTTTTTTTCACATCCCGTGCTTCACCCGGTCCTCCACCTCCGCACGCTTGGCGTCGTTGAAGCGGCCCAGGTCTCCCACCAGGTAACCGGTGATCCGGCGGATGCGCTGGAACGGCACCCGTTCAAAAACGGGAGTGATCCCGAATTCGTCGGGATTCTCGGTGCGGCGGATGGACAGCTCCACCACTCTGCGCCCTTCCTCCTGCTCCATCATGTCGATGGCTGCCTGGACGATTTCCTCTGGGATGTTGTCGGGGTTGCGGATAGTCATTTGAGCAACCCCAGTCTGCCGAGGATGGCCACAACCTCGTTACGCTTCATGTGGCGCACGGGGGAGGAGCCATCGGAGACGCCAGCCTCCTTCGCCTTCTCCCACCAGCCTTCCTTCTTGGACCAGTCATCATCCGGCAGGGTCGCGGCGTGAATCTCGGCCTTCTTTACCAGTTCGTACGCCTGTTCGTTGGTCATCTCGGACAGCAGTTTATTGATATCCATATCTTCATCTTCTCCTTTCAGGCGAGCGTTCACGCGCTCTGCGATTTCACCGTATTTCCCGAATAAGTAGTTCCCCGGACAACTTTTGCCCTTGTCCGTGGTGTACCGGTGGGGCACCATGTTGCACACCGCCCAGTTTCCTGTGAAAGCCGGGCAATACTGCTTGCCTTCCTTCCAGATCAATTTCTTGATGCCGTTTCGCTGGCAGATGTCCACACAGAGGTCGATCAGGCTTTCAAAGGCTGCAGCGGTACACTCGTATGGCTCCTCGTAGCTCTGGATACTGGATACCTCGATGGTCACCACCTGGTGATCCACCTTGTGGGAGCAGCACCAGGCCCGATTCTCCTCGAGCACGTACTGTCCGATGCGGCCATCCGGCCCGATGCCGTAGTGAGAGGATGCCTCGGATGTCTGGAACACTTGACCACAGCCCTCTACACTGCCAGGGCCAGCCATCGTATGGATGGAGATGCCCTTGATCTTACCCTGTCTGGGCTTCGTGCAGTGAGGGGACAATTTCGTGTATACAACTAGCTTACTATTACTCACCAGCGCTCACCTCCTGTTTTACTTCGGGCAACCCCGCAACAGAAGTCAGCAGGGAAAGAACCCCGGCCAAAACTGCGGCGGATACCGCCATAATCCAATTGACATCGGACAGCACAGCGGCTGCACCGATGGTGGCAACGGCAGTCTGAGCCATAGTCTTGATGGCTCTTATCCCGGCAGCCTTCCACCAGAGTTTCCATTTCTCACTCATTTCTTCACTTCCTCTCCGTGCATTGGGAGCCGGTCTATCTCCTCCATAACGGTTTTGAGATGCCCGTTCCCTCCCAAATTTTTATATGCCCGATACATCTCGACCAGGTTCTCTTTTTCGTCCAGAGTGATGTGCCCTCGGATGATGTAGCACTCGCCGAGATACCGGACCCTGTCAATCATGAGGACCTTTTGCGCCTCCAGCAGCGCGTCCAGTTTTGTGCTTGCCCCCTTCTTCACGGCCCATCTGTGGTTGAGGATTGCTACGATGATGGCGGATAGGCCGGAGGATCCGAGGGCGACGGATATCAACGTAATCAACATTTCCATCATCCGGTCACCTGATAAACCCTAAAATCGTAATTTCGCATGAAAATGCCTTGATATGTCCCAGACGCAACCAGTATCCCACCGCTGATAATATCCAACATTTCCGAGTAGATACATGATGCAGTCCATGGGGTGTTAAATCAGATAGGCCCGCTTATGGCTCCGTTACCATAAACATAAATTAGGTACTGTGTATAGCCAGCAACTGCTGAATAACCCTCAGTGCCTTGTATTACAGACAATCCGCCGCTCAAAAAGTCTTGACCCATATCAAAAGACACAATAGGTAAAACAAAGGAACCGTTTTTAACCTGTATCGAAAAAGGGGCATTTGCAAGATCTTTAAAGGATGAAGTACCATCCGGAGAGACGTAATAAATACCATAATCAGGGGATGATAACCTGTCTACATCCACCTGTATCGTTGCTGTTTCCACACTCCCACTCCCCACGACACTAGGATTCTGAATCATACTGCACCTCCTATCAGTTCAACGGTTGAATAACGACATACACAGTCAGATTACTTGTAGGTACAGTCTGGCAGGTAAATGTCAAACTGTTTTCCGCCTGATTTGTACACATAATCCCGGCCTCATAGTATGCGGACTGGGAAAGAATAGCGGGTGTTGGTGTGATGAGTTGTGCGGTCTCAGATGCAGACACACCGGAGACTGTGACGGTCTGGGTGTTGGAGGACCAGCCGGAGGTAGTGAGGGTGACGGGGACGGGGGGGAGGGGAGCCTTGGAGTCGACGTAGGCTTTGTTGGCTCCATCACTGCCATTAACTGGCGTTCCAACGCTTGTAATTTTGCTTCCATCAAAATCAGCGCCATATTTGAATGTGACGTCTCCTGTTATCATTGCATCGCTATTCAACTGCAAATACCTTTCATCCGCTTCGGATTGAGTGAGGCCGGGCGTAACGCTAATGGTGCCATCCTCGGCTACTTCCACACCATCTCCGATTTTGACACCGCCGATTTTGGTGATGGTTGCAGGAGGGAGGATGATTGGTGTGGCGCCGGAGATGATGCCATCTACCTCGTCAGATACGGTTTTAAGGTCGGACTGGCGCACGGCGTCGGTCGGCTGGGTGGGCGCACTGACATTGGTAATACGGTGACCACCCATGTTGAGGTCGCCGGTCATGGGGACGGAGCCGTCCGCCTTGACATCTCCCGTTTCGGGTGGTGTCTGAGCTATGGCGTTGCCTTCTGCGTCAAATCCGACAACCTGCCCCGACTGGCCAGTCAGCTTGTCCTGTTTTCCATCCCATGTGGTTTCTTTCCCTTGGACGGCCCCGACGGCTGCGTCAACCTGGGGGCCTGTATATGCACTGTTATATGCCATGTAATCACCTCATTACGAGATATTCCAGCCCATCAGCTGTCAGCATTGTGTCGGACTGGCCGTTGGGGATAAATCCCCAGTTGTCGTTCCAACTGCCGTCCATTCCCTGCGCGTAGAGGGAGATGCGATAGTCTCCGTCTCCATTAACGAGGTCTGCATCGTAAACCTCAAACGTCCGGGGTGTCCCCGCCGGGGTCTGGGAGAAGGACGCCACAAGGACGCCCTTTCCCAGCCCCCAATCCTCTCCGAGCTTGGTCGCACGGCACTCAAATGCCTGGTACGGCTCGTCAGCGGAGAATTTGACGGAGATGTAGTTGAACCCGGACTCATCCGAGATTTGCGTCCCGGAAACGGAGAAGACCAGATTCGGGGCGGACATCAGGCCACGCTCCAGGTACCGGCGGCGTTGCGGACGAAGACCTTGACGATCTTGACACCATCGCCGGAGGAAGCGGTCTCCAGATCGGTGCCATTGATGGTAACCTGGATGTTGGTGTCGGCCTCATAGCTACCCTCAGACCCGCTGGTATTGGTGGACCCGGAGGTGGTGGGGATGACAGTGCCGTCGGCCTGGGTGGCAGAGGAGGAAGCGACAACGCATACCTTGTACTCCTCGAAGGCCACGTCGGACATGAAGTTGATGATTGCGGTGTTGAAGCCTTTAACCTCGGAAATGACGGACTTGTCGGGGCCGGTGACAGAGACGGTGGGCACGGAGGTGTCCAGAGTGATGGTGTCAGAGGCAGCGGTGGTTTCGTTGCCAACAGCATCGCGAACCTTGACATAGACCGTCTTGAGGCCGTCACCAGCGGGCAGGGTAATGGAGCTGGACTTCTGATAGGTCTCCCAAGTGGCGTTAGTTTCTTCGGCGGCGTCTGCGGTGCCCCAAACTTTCATCTGGTAGCCGTTGGTATCTTCGTCGCTCAGAGATACGGCCAGGGTGACGGCAGTGGTGGTGGTGTAAATGTCGCTGTCATTCAGAGTGATGGACAGGCCAGAAGGGGCGGTGGTGTCCAGGGTAAGGTTGAAATAAGATGCCATGTTACTCAGTCTCCTTTGTTCTTTGATTTTTCGAGTTTGATGTATACGTAGCTTCCGGGGCGGTTGTAGATGGTCGTGCTGCCGACCTTTGCGGTCTTGATTCCCATCTGCCCGACCATGAGGGAGGTGATCGGATCCTTGCCATTGTAGACCACCTACCTCACCCCCTCAGCAGATACAACGTGTTTTCGTCCGGATTATCCAGATCTGCATAGTCTGCTTGGTCCATGACACGGATGGTCGAGATTTCGGGGGACGATACGTTACCGGCCCCTCCGCCTCCACCCGAAAGCAGAGTCAACGTCCCGGATGTGTCCGAAATCATATAAGCGGAGGCACTCCCGTTCTCGACCACTCCGATGATTTGTGAAACATACGCAAGCGGGCTTGTTCGGGCATAAGCTTGTGCCGCCTCGAACGAGTCAAACTTGGAGTATCGGTCGAGAGGAAATCCATCCTGCCTGGAAATGCTGAGAGGGAACTCCATAAATGGGAAGCTGTCAAGATTTACTGCCATGATCTACCCTCCTCAACCAAGCGTTACTTTTAGAACCGCCGCGCTTTCATACGGCACGGCAGGCTCAAAGACCCAGACATTGTAATCTATCGCGGTATATCCGCCTGCGCCCTCAACCTGGATCGTGCTCTTGATGAATGTGCTGGTCACGTCTGCGTTGAGGGCCGTCTCGTTGATAACACGGGTCACGCCGGCGGCTGTAGCAACGCAAGCGATGGCGACTCTTTGCGCTCCGGCGGGGACGTTTATCGTGATCGTTCCAGCTTGGTATGCCCTGTTGCTCTTGGTTAGGCCGCGAATGTATGCGCTGTCCAAGGTGGGCTTGTTCTGGGTTGCGCCGTAGAAATAATTGCGATACGGGGAGTAGGCAGACGTCTGCTTGGACTTTGTCCCAGCCTGTATTGCGACTGGCGGGTTGCTGTCTCCACCGAGGTTATCGTGTGCGGTAACACCAGCTGTATGATCGGCTGTTACCTGGTAGCGCAGAGAAGATACCACGCCATCCCCTCCGACGTCGCCGATAACGAATCCGTTTCCGTCGTTATCGTCGGACCCCGCCGGAAGCTGCTGGTTCTGCACACTCACTACTTGCGTGTTGCCCAGGTTGGTCACTCTGGTTAACGTCCAGGATGTAACACTAACGCCGGTCTCGGGACCGTACTGATAACTACCTGGACTGAGCGATGCGGCTGTGTAGCTCACGGACGGCAATCTTGTGCCCGCCTCAACGGCCCCGGCGCCGGTCAGCGCAAGCCCATAGATTGATGGCTGCGCGGTGATCGTCGGTTGGAGAGTAGCTGTAAGCATGTCTTTCAACACGGCAGTGAGGGTCATCCCCTTCACAGCTTTTTCCGCCGTCCCGTTCTGGGCCTTCGTCCAGTTGCCGACCTGCGTATAGTTCCCTGCCAGAGTTATATCCTCTGCCATAGTGACGTCATCCGTGGTGATCTCGCTAGGTGCTCCGCCACCGTCAACCCATACAGCAACCCCGCCAAGTGCCCCCAATACCTTCCCGTTGTCCTGATCGGTTATCTCGGGGATCCCCTCGCCGGGTTCTCCCTTAATGTTGACCGGATCCGGATTTGGGAGTCCGCCATCGTTCGTCCAGCTCAGGTCTCCATCCGTGGAAACAGACGGGGTAAATGTCGCCCCATTCTCTCCGGGCGTGCCGTCCTTCCCGGGCGGCCCTTGAATATTGGAGCTCGGGACCTGCGGCATATCGCTTTCGCTGGGCGTCCAGGTCAGGGCCCCGGATGCGTCCACACTTGGCGTGTAGTATCCGCCGTCTTTTCCGGGGGCACCGCCTCCGCCGCCTCCAGTCGCATATACCTCGTTGATAGCTGCAACCAGTGACGCCTTAGTCTGTGTGTCTAATTCATCGAGATTGCCGATATCGGCAAGCAACTGCTCATAGACAGACGGAGTGGGAGGTTGGGCGCTCTCTCCAGGCTCCGTGCCCTGATAGATTTGCCCAAGATTTGCGGACATGGTCGGAAGGACAATCTCTCCGTCTTTCGTCCCGTATACTCCGGCATAGAGGTACTGCCCTTTGGTCTGCATGACCTCCCACGGGATAGTACACATGCCTGTGCTGTCCAGCAGAACGGAGACACGATAGTTACCAGCCCAAAACACGGCAGTCCGTTGCAGGCCGTTCCACTCGCTGTCAAAGACAAACTGGACGGGATAGACATTGACAGACCCGGAGGTTACCAACTCTTTCTGGAGGATTTCCAGGACATTTTTCTTCGCGACCAATTTGAACATTAGGTAGAGCCTCCCTCGCTTTGGACAATGAATAGATTCATCGCCATGATTTCTGCCTTGAGTTCCGCTATTTCCGCTCGCATCTGCGATACCGTGACGGCATCCGTATCAGCTGTGCCGTCGGCAAGCCCCGTAATTCGGTTGCTCCCCATCTGTAGGTTCCCGGTCATCGGGACGATACCGGACGCCATGAAATCGCCTGTACCTGTCCCGTTCTGGCCGTTATAGACCTGGAACGTGCCGCCGGTCTGTCCGTTGGTGAGGTATACGGTATAGGTATCCGTGGTGCCAGGCGCGCCGGTGCCGGACGTGCGTTCGATACGGTCCACACTCGCGCCGGTGGGGCCAACCTCACCCTGGATGCCCTGGGGGCCAATGACGGAGCCCGCGTTGATAGGCTCCCCGGCAGAGAGGGTGATCACCAGGTCGCCGTCCTCGTTTACGGTTGCGTTGGTGACGCTCACGCCCTGGGAACCAGTTGCGCCAGTTTCACCGGTGTCGCCCTTGTCGCCTTGGACCCCCTGAGGAACCCCAATCACAAACAGCAAATTCCCCTCGGGGGAGGTGGTTTTGGTCACGGTAACGGAGGACCCCGCCGGGAGCGTCTCCCCTTCCATGTCCATATTTTCGATGTAAGTTTTTGCCTGTTCCGCTTCTGTTGCTGCGCTCTCGGCATCGGAGGCAGAATTCGCGGCAGAAGACGCGGATGTCTCCGCCTCATTGCGGGCGGTCTCGGCATCTGTCTTTGCGTCGCCTGCCTGGGTCGCAGCTGTTTGTGCAGCAGTAGCACTCCCAGCTGCCTGGGTTGCCGCCGTTTGAGCCTGCCCGCTGGCTGTTTCGGCTGCTGTTTTCGCGGCCTCTGCGGCAGACTGGGCGGCAACGGCAGCGTCCTTTGCGCTGGATGCCTGCCCCGCTGCTGTCTGCGCCTGCTCCACAGAGTCGCCTATGGTGCCGGCAGCGGCAACGGATTGGTCCCTCGCCGTTTCCGCTGCGTCCTGGGCGCTCTCCGCCGCGGTCTGTGCCGCTGCTGCGCCCTGTCTGGCTGCCTCCGCTTGGGTGGCGGATTGGCCAGCCTGGTTCGCTGCGGTTTGGGCGGCTGTTACCTGAGACGCAACTGCATTTTGGGCGTACCCCTTGATAAGCTCCCCTTTGATGCTGGATGTGGTTGCATTTTGGGAGACAACGAGCAGATCTTCGTCCCCCATAGCAGAGGCTACCGGCAAGTCGGTAATCGCCTTTGGTACATTAGCCATCCTGTTTCACCTCCGCTGCACCCTTCCCAGCCTCAGCATAGGCCATCCGGAGCAATTCCCTAGCTCGCGCCATGATCTCCACCTGTTCCCCAGATACGGGGATGGCGGAGATGTATTTAAACGCCTGGTCTAAATATTCCTGCACCTTCGTCATAGTCAAGAAATCACTCCTTTGTCCTTTAGGGCTTCCTTTATTTTTTGTACCTGGTAGATCAACAAAGGGATGAATTCCCCGTAGCGGATCGCGTAGCGATAGCTACCCTCTTTGGTTTCTTCATCAATTCCCCAGGATTTTATGAACGCCGCGAAGTCCTTCGTTGGGATGTTCAGCTCCGACAGAGTTTCCTCGAGGTCCTGCGCGATAATCCCCATGTGGGTACGGTCGCTTTGCCCGTCGATGAATTTGAACGACACCGGGCGCAGCGCGTCGAACACAGGCAGGAACCGATCCAGCCCGTATTCCACGTCTTTTTTGAAGTTGAGGTCGGACGTGTTTATAGCCGCGTTGACGGAATACACATCCCCCCACCGAACTGTGCTGCGCCCGAGGGTTACAGACCCATCGGAACTGGGCGTCGGGGAGTCGCTGAACGAAAACCGGCCAGTAGACGTTGTGCCAAACGAGCAGTTTGTGGTATCCACCCACCAGTTACCGGCAGATGTCATGCGCATACCGCCACGGTTCGTAACGAATTCCAGACCGACGCCGGTGGTCGTGGATGTGATTTCGATGGAGCCGACCGTGCTCCCTCTAGACGCCAACAGTTCCACCGTTCCGCCTCTAAGTATGGATGCCTCCACGGTGCCGGTTTGGATTTTTGAGCCGTCAATGTATGTGGTGCCCCGATAGCTCCACGCCTCGACCTTATCTTCTGCGTTGTTGGCAGTGTTGTTGGCCGCGTTAGCCAGGCTGTACGCACTGTTTGCCGTGCTCTGCGCGTCGTTGATATCCCCCTGGACGGAGCTGGACAGGTCGGAAAATGTAATGGCCCCCGTGAGATTCAGGCGGTCCGCGTCAATCTGGCCAGTTTTGATACAGGCCCCATTGATGGTAGTTGTACCGGAGGACAAGCCGGTAAACGTAACGAGGCCATCCATCTGGATGGTTTCACTGGAAATCGTGGTCTCGCCGGCTTTCAACTCGATGGTAGACGATGTTGACCCGTTGGACACCGAAAGCGTGATGGAATCCAACTTTACGGAAATGCTGGATATCTGTCCCTCTAAATCCTCTGCGATACCCTCCACTTGTAGGAGGATTTCGCTGGCGGACTTGGATATCATGGATCGCGTTCTGGCCAGCTCCCGGTCGTACTGCCGGCGCTCCAGGGATTCATAGGGATACTCATCGTCCACCTCATCCAGGTCGGGCGCGGATATCTCGGAATTGTACAGGCGAGAAAACGACATGTTTTCGTTGGCGACAACGGAATAGATCCCGCCAACGACAACGCCGTCCCCGATCTCCGCCGCCGGGTCCATCAGGGCCTCCTCAGCGGTGTAGGGCTGGTATTCCACGTTCTGCACAGCAGCAAGGATGGAATTCGCCATAGCCTGAGATGCCCAGGCGCAGGTGACCTCCAGCGTTCGCCCCGTGTCATTCCCTGCGGTGTAATAGGTCTCGCTGTCTACGCTGAGATTCACGCGAGAGATGTTGGACGGGATGTCGCCGATGTCCAAACTGCCTGCTCGGGATCCAAGAAAAATAGAGTCAGACAAGGATCAACACCTCCCCCGCAAACTGGATGGGGTGGCCGTACTCCGTCACCAAGTAACCCGCTTGTTCCGGGATATCTCCAAACCGGATCAATCGCAGCTTTCCCTCGTCGGTGATGATCCAGTTGCCCGCGTCGGAAACGGCGATGAAGGACAGCGCCTCCCGCATGGTGAGGTCCCCTTCTTCGTCCACAGGGTACTCAACGGGGAAATCGTCGGAGAGAACCGTGCGTGGATCCACCGCGACACCCATGCGTTGGGCAATGTCCGCCACAGCGGTTTCCTGGGGCATGGGCCAGTTATCGTATACATAGTCCTCGTTGAGCCAGACGTTTTCCGCCTTTAGCATAGCGTCGTAGCCAGTTACCGTGAGGATGCCGGATACCTTATCCAGTTCCCGCGTGGAGAAAAAGAACACGCCCTTTGGGATCCATTCGCTGACCTGCTCGCCCAAGCACACCCGGACGAACACCTGAATTTGCGCCTGCCTCGGGATGGTCCCGATTGGAACGATCTCCATGTCGATCTGCCTTGCATTTACGTTCCCGATTCCAGGAGTGTCGAACAGCCCACCAGAGATGGACAGGGAAACGATATTCCCCTGGGTATACTCCTGCCCCGCAATGTCCAATTTCAGCTCTGTCCAGTGACCTGGATCGGAAAAAATCTGGTTGTAAAGGTCGCTGGTCGTGTGCATGGTATCACCTCTCTACCAGAGTCATGGAACCGCCCTCCACCCAGGTGATCCCGGATTCTACCTTCTCCTGGGTCATCTCCGGGCCCTCTACCCAGAACACTTTGGTTTTTTCTGTGCCGTCCAGGTCCAGGTAGGTCACCGTGGATGGCTGGGTGATGAGGTCGGCGATAGCATAAGCGTTTTCCGCTCGCATCCGAGCAAACTCCACGTCGAGCTGCACCTTGCGAATATTGCTCCGGTGCTCGATGCCGTCCATGGTGACCACGCTGCTCTCCTGCCGGTAGATGGGAGATTGCGCGATTCCGCTCTCCGCTAGATAGCCGGAGATGTCGGTGCCGTTAAGCACAAGTTTTGCTTTCATGCACGCACCCCCTTAGATCAGGGACGATTTCGCGGTCCGACGGGCGTTTCCGTTCAGTGCCGCTCGAAGGTCGTTGAATGTTGCTCGGTAGAGTTCCTTGCCGTTGATGACCAGCGGGATCTCCACTTGGTAAACCTCGCGGGCTGTGGCCCCTCTTGGCACCGCCGCTGTCGCTGCTTGAAGCAGGGCGGATGGGGTGTTGGGGGAGGGGCGAGTGACGAGGGATGCACCGTACTCAAACTTAGATTGAATGTTCCGAATGGTGGCGGCGTCTGCGACAGAATTGGCCATACCTCTGGCTGACTTCACGGCGTCCTCCGCCGTGGAATCAACGCCCGCCACAATGCCTTCTGTGACGGGTTTGCCGACCTTATCGCGAAACACCTTTTCGCGAAACACCTTAGACGGAGAGTTTATCCTAAGCTCGCTTCTTGCTGCCGCAAGCGCGTTGCGTGCCATTCGGCGAAGCTTATCATTTAACGCATATACATCGATTGCTCCAGCGATTGCGTCGTTAATGGCGTAACCTATAACAGTGAAATCTCGAACCATTTGATATCCGACGCTTCTGGCGGTGTTTATCATGGAAACCATTTGGTCAGTAACGGTTCCTACGGCAGAGCTAATGCCGCTCGCTACTTCTCCGTCCGCATCTGTACCAATTGCCGGGAAATTCCCTCCGGCAACGGCAGAATCGCCAGTGGATTTTGTTCCAGCAATTAGCTCACTCATAGAGGAGTAAACCGTTGGTGCACTACTATCGATTCCTGACGCAGTGTTTTGTCCTATCGTCGTCCCCGTTGCCGGGAAGTTAGACGATTGCACGGTAGCATCCGCCGTCGTTTTCGCTCCTGTCACTACGTTAGCGGCGGCATTATTTACCGTTCCGGACTGACTGGTAATCCCCTCAGCAACGCCTTGCGCAGCTGTTGCACCGGTCTGTTGCGGCTGTCCGTCGTTCATCGTCGTGTCAAGGGTTGTCTGCGCTCCGTCCGCCACAGAGGCGGCCGCCATGTTAACCGTACCCGCATTGGTGATAATCCCGTTAGAAACCAAGAAATCCCATGCGGCGCCAATCTGCGCGGCGTCCACCCCAGGCATAAGTTCCTGCATCAACTGCATGTAGATTTGCTGGGCGGAACCGGTAAGCTGGTAAGCGCCCTCATTCATTCCGGTTCCGATCGCTGTCGGAATCTGAACGCCGCCCTCTCTCGCTTCATTAACCTGAGTCTCCAATGCAGATCGCTGTTGCTCTAACAGACTTGCCCAACCATTCCGTTCGGTTTCAGACATTTGGTTCCAGTGTTCCGCAATATAGACCACCATGTTTTGGTAGTCAGCCTGCATCTTCGCCACATTTTCCTCTAAAGCTGCCTGGTTATCTCCGGACGCCTTGACGATGTTTGCAGAGGACTGTGCGATGGCCTGGTCCAACGCAGCCATGTCACCCGTGGTTGCATTGGCGATCTGGTTATAGGTTTCCAAGGTCTGATTGTAGCTGTCCCATGTCCCCTGGGCTGTGGTCAAATTCTGCTCACTTTGGGCAAGGGCTTCGTTTGCTGCATCTAGCTGGCTTCGCAAATCAGAATATTGTTTAGCGGTTAAACCCCCGGTATCCGCAAGCATACCCTGTAAAGTATTTACTTGCTCCTGCGCCGCATTGTAATCCCTGGTAGCCTGAGTCAGATCTTGATATGCTTGCAACTGCTTAGTAAGCGCTTCTTCGTATGCCGGTTGGATAGCATTTAAAGCGGCTTCCTGCTTCCGCGCAAAAATCAGATCATCGATAGCGTCGGACACTTTGTATACCGCTCCGGCCTCACTTTCAGAGGCAGACACCGCGCCGGGCACCTTATTGTTTATGTAATCTGCAAGGTAAGCGGCTCGTTCTTCATATCCCTCGATAACACGCCCATTAGCATCCGTGATACTCTGGAGCTCACCAACATACTGCTCCACAATACCCATCTCACTTTGGATGGATGCCATAGATTCACCGACGGACTCTTGCAAATTATTGAAGGAATCTGCATGTTCGTTGATCTGGTCAGTAGTTTCCTGGATGCGATTTGCAAACCGCTCCGAATAACTGATGTATTCCCCTTCGCTCTGACTGAGCGTCACAATCGCCGCCGCAACCCCGGCCGCCGCCGCGCCGAGCAGAACAAACGGATTTGTAAGCGTCGAGAGAAGGCCCAGACTGGAAACCAGTTGTCCAATTTTGGACACAACCGAGGCAGCAGCAAGAACGCCGATTGCGGTAGCAACACCCGTAATGGCAGGGATAGCGATATCGCTGCTCTCTGCAATGTCCAGGAAGCCGTTTACCAAGTTAGCTGCAAATTCTTTGACCTTTGCCACCATAGGAGACAAAGCATCTCCCGCTCGAGCTAAAGCGTCATTTAGGTCGCTAGACGCCTTGTTGGTTTCTACGATTGCGGAGTTAGTGTTTCTCCATTCCTCCGCAGCGGAAACAAGACCTTGACGGGACAATTCCTTCAAAACCAGATTGGCGCGCTCTGTTTCACTGTTAGCGTTTTCCAACGAGGCATTGAATTCGTCCTCACTGGTACCGGCCCAATTGAGCACGTCGGCAAATGTCCCAGTGACCTTGGACGTCCGGATTGTCTCATTTACGGCCTCAGCTAATGAATCAATGGGTATAGAGTCGCCATAGGTCGCCCAAGCACCAATAGTCCCGTCTATCATTTTTGTCAAGTCCTCTTGTGAAAGACCTAACGCCTGTAGGTTAGACAGGGCCGTTGCGCTGGACTGCTCATCGCCAAGAACAGAGTAAAACTGCTGGTAGCTCTGCGCTGTCTGTTCGGCAGTGTAGCCAGCTTTCTGGCTAGACACTTCCAGAGATGCCATAATCCGGCGATACTCAGAGGTAGACTCTACAAGGTCTGCAATGCCGCTAACGACGGACTGAATCCCGTCGGAGAGCATATCCGCGGAGAATACATCCCCAAAAGCGCTGCTGGCTTCTTTGGCTTCATTCCCAGCATCATCCAGAGACCGGTCCAACTTGTCCGCTGCGTCAGCAGCGTCCTGCATAGCACTCCGGCTCTGTTTGAGTTCCGTGGAGAGCCGCTCAATCTGCGAAGCGAATTGTTTTGCCTCGGACGATCCGTCGCCAAACTCTAATACGGTATTGCTATAGGCTTGCTTCAACCCCTTGAGGTCGCTCTCCTGCTGAGAGATCTCTTGACTCAGCCGGTCAAAAGCACTTACGGCCTGGGTAGTCTCCGTAGAAACGCCGCCCATTTCAGCCTGGAGCCGGTTGATTTCTGCGGTTGTATTGTTGATCTGGGTACCCAAATCATTGACAACCTTGTTTTGACGGTTATAGGCATTGTTGGCCTTTGTTACCGCCATGACCATCTCATCCTGGCTGGAATACTGTGCATTTGCGGCATCTTCCGCTGCCTGAGCCAGCTCTTTTAATTTCGCAGACTGCCGGTCATACTGGCCATTCAATACAGACAGCTTTTGTTTCTGTGCCTCCAGAGACCGGCCCAAAATATCAGACTGCTTTGCAGCCCGACTTTCAGCGCTGTCCAGCCCAGACATAGAGGTGACGGCGGACTTCATTTCGCTGCTCAGATTCTTGATCTGGGAATTTATCGCTTTGAGTGCAGACGAAAATTCTTTTTCTCCATCAATGCCTACTCGAATAGATACATCCGTTGCCATGCAGTCACCTCCTATTTGAAACTTAACAGGCGCATAAACTCGTTTTCGTTGTCCTCAATCGTCAACTTTCGTTTTGCGCCCTCGTTCTTTATCTGCTGAATAGCGATGAAATCAAGCAATTCCCCGAAAGGAAGGGCAAGCGTCTCACGTCTAGAAAGACCGATTTTCATTCCATACCACAAAAGCCAGGCAGAGGTCAGCTTTCCTCCTGCCTGGCCTCTACGTTTTTTTCGGGCTCGACCTCCACGGTGGTCTTGCTCCCCTCTGAAACAACAGAGGAAAGATCAGCGAAAATTTGCTTGAAGTCATCAATCCCGATGCAGGAAAGTACTTCCTTTTCGGTAACACGGGGAGGAACCTCCATGCCGTTATATTCAGCGTAGTCGCTACCAGCGTTCATAACCTGAGTTAAGAACCACATAGCATCCGCAGTCTTCCCGCTTAATACCTGCTGGAGCCCCTTGTCTGCATCTCCGTACTTTTCCTCCAGGGCCACAACGACCCCGGAGGAAAAGCAAGCAAGGTGGGTTTCCCCCCTGAAATTCACGTGAATTGTACGCATTGCGCCCCCTCCTTACCCGTCTACGCCAACTTGCGCCTCACCAATTTCGCCTTCGCCAACGACTCCGGTCTTTTCTGCTGCTACGCTTGCTGTCACCGTCGCCTTACCAGCCTTAACCGCCTTATTGGCGGCATCAGCTTCCACCACGCCGATCTCCTGACCGGTGGTCGCCTGGATAGCGGACATCCCGTTCCAAGCAGTCCAGCCAGACACGTCCTCTCCGTATGCGGCCGGGAGAGTGACTTCCGCACTCACCTGATAGACATAGTGGTTACCATAAGTAATAGGAGGCTCTACAGTAATTTTGGTTTCCCCAGACTCAGACCCTGCGGCGCTGGAAACCGTCAGTGTGCCCAGGGTCGGATTAGGGTTTGTGATGTTCAGCGCATCCTTAATGGCTGCCTCCGCGTCGGCCTCGGTGTCCATGGGGGTGGACTGCATCTGCCAGCCGTGTTTGACGCTGTCGTCGCGCATAACGGCTGCAGTCAGCTCCTTGGCCTGCCACTCGATGGTCTCGCCCTGAGTGACGGCAGAGATGCCGGGATTGGCGAACTGGATCTTATTGAATACCACCGCAATCCACTTGGTCTGGCCGCTTTGTTTTGCCTTGATGATGCCGCCAAAGCCGACGTAAGGGATTGCCTGGTCATCGTCGTAGACAATCCACTGGGGGCTGGCGGTGGTCACGCCATCCACGTCCATGGCCTCCTGCTTGAGACCGAGGATCGCCAGCATAGGAGCGGGAAGCAGATCATCCGTGGACAGGGTGATAGTGCCGCCGGAAAACTGGTTGTCCGTTTCTGCCACGGCGTTGTCGGCGTAGAAGTTATTGCTGTCCCCCTCTTCCAGATCGAGGGTCAGCTCGGTGGCCTTGCCGATCAGGCCGCCGTTGGAGTAGGTAACGGTGTTGCCATCGTTGCTGTAGATGGCGTAATAGGGTTTGGATAAGCCGATGGTTGCCATATGCGATCATCCTTTCGAAAGTTTTTTGAATTCTTCTTCCGCTACCTGGACCATCCGTTCTCTGGCTTGTCCTCTAGTAGCTCGAAGCGCGTTCGCAAAAAATGGGATTTTCTTTGAGAACGAAGTCCCGGACTGCGTCGCTCTGGCGATCATGATATTTGCCTTGCCGTTTGCGTTGTAATCCGGTTGCTGGAAGCCGATCAAGGTATTGATGAAACCGTTATCATCCTGCATATCTGCAATACCGAACGAATCCTGTAGCCCAGCTTTCTCCACGGATGTAATCCCGTTTTTGGGATTGCTTTCAGTTCCCCAGCTTTCATCTACGGGAATAGCGCTGATGTTCGCAGATACCTGATTTGCAATGATGGCACTCCCCTCATACACGGCCTTTTTGACTACGTCATCTGCGTTCTCACCTAGAGATCGAATGATTTGGAGGTACTCATTGATTGCATTAGTCGTTACCTTAGCCTTCGGCATCGTCTGTCACCTCCCAATACCATTCGTAATGGGTGAATCCCGTTTCCTCTTCGTACTGCGTGGAGTTCAGGACCCAGGCGATCCCGGCGGCGTCAAACGCTTCCTCTATCTGTTCTTTCCACGGGTCAAACTCCTGTTTGGTATACAGGTCTGTGTACCCGGTAACAGCCTTTTCCGCGTGAAGGTTGCCCGCCTCAAGGTCGTTGGCTCCGGTTTCTCCCCAGACGAAATACCGGTCCGAATGCAGCTTTTCGTTGTGGCTGACAGAATCCGTCACCGACGTGTGTGCAGAAATGATTGTTTCGTACCACCTCATCATGGCACCTCGAATTCTTGTTCTATTTTGGCGAGGGTGATGTCAACGGATTCCGGCCATACATCCATCACGGACTGCACTAGATCAACGCGGTACTGACGTCCATCCTCTGTGATCGCGACATTTTGGTTGTTCACATTTCCGACGCGCTGCGTCCTGATTACCCGCTCAATGTCCACCTGGTTTTGCCGGCCGCTATAGTAGCGTTGGATTCCCAAACGCTGCTCTTCGTAGCGAAGGGAAACCTTTTTCGTCAGCTTAGGTTCTGGCTGATATCCAGGACGCGCAGCATCCTCCACAGAATAGATGGTTACAACCCCGTCGTTGTAACTCTGGGTGACCTGGTTACTGGGACGATACGGTGCCTTCCACGGCTGGGACATACTCGCTCACCGCCTTTTGGTTCTGCATCCCGATGACAAGGGGCTGATAGTTGTTTTCAAACACATCGAGCGCTCCGTCTCTTGCGTACCGCACATATTCCATCAAGAGAGTGCGCGGAAGCCCATCCTCCATGTAGTCTGCCTCCCCGCCATATTTCAGATCCAGGTACACAGACCCCGCGGCGATGAGGCCGGACATTTTCGCGTCCGTTGCCTCATCGTCCCAGGTGATGTTCAGGTAGTTCTTTACATCGGCCAGCAACGATTCAGGAATGTTTTCTCGCTGCATACTGTCACCCCTTAAGAGATTGCCAGAATCCCAGCTGCACGAAGGGAAGCCAGCAGGCCGTTAAACTCTTCCATAGTAGGAGCTGCGCCTGCGTCTGCAACGGCAGCGGCCATCTTCACGCCGCCCAGCGCGCTAGTGGTGGCAGCAGGAAGCGTATAAGAGGTGCCGGCAGGGCCCTGGGCCCCAGTATCGCCCTTGTCACCCTTAGCACCCTTCAAATTTTTGAAGGCGAACGCGAATACCTTCGCAGTGTCAGGGCCGGATGCAGACACGGTCACAGACGGAGTTCCAGTATTAGCGTCTACGGTAGCGGTAGGCGTTCCAAATCCAGCGGAAACCCCGGCAGGGCCAGTTGCACCAGCAGCCCCGGCGGGTCCCTGGGGGCCGACCTGCTCATTCTGAACACCCTGTTCGAGCTTATTCATCTTCTCGGCGGTGATAAGATCACCATCGGTCCAAGTTGTGGGTGTATATGCCATCTGAAATCATCCTCTCTGGTTCAAGTCGTTCCAATCCGTGCTCTTCCAATCTCCCCCGAGCCAACGAGCCCGGTATCAGCCGGGGGTGTTAACCCCCCGACTTGGTCACCGTAACAGTGTAAGATTTGTTCGCGGTACCATTCGCTGCGGTCACCTTCACGATCAGGGTGTTTGCGCCTTCCTTCCAGGTAACTGCTCGGCCATTCACGACGGGAGCGGCTGCATCGTCGCTGGGCCCCTGGTTCGTGATTTCGATGGTCGCATTTGCGTCTGCCGGGATTGCCATGACCGTGTTGGTAGCGTTGGTGGTAGACGCGGTATAGGTAGTAGTACCGGCCGCAAATGCGGGAGACAGGGTCAGACCGCCAATGCGGAGGTCTGCCAGAGTTGCAACATCGGATGCATCAGGAGCGTCTACCTGCCGCACCTTCCACACAGCGGGCTGAATGGCGGAAATGTCTAGGACGAAGAAAGCGTTGTTGTCCATGGGGAAGCCGTTCGCGTAACCCTTGATCAGGTATACACGTTCATCCTCCAAGAACCGGTAGTGATCGGAGTACTCAATCCGACCGTCCCGGGCGGAGCCGATAGCGGCAAAGTACTTGTACCCCAGGCCCATGATCGCCTGGCCCTGCTCCACGGCGGGAGACTGGATTACAGTCATGGGATAAGGCATCACGTCGTTGGCGTAAGTACCGTTGGGGGTCATCATAGTGGTAGCGGGCATGATCTTCTGGAAATAGTCCACAGGATTGACCACCAGGATCACGTCACGCACATTTCTGGCCTTGCCATTAGGATCCACTGCCATCAGGGAGAGCAGATTACCCACAGTAGCAGGGGACAAGTCGGACACGGCCACAGGAGCCTTGACAGGGTACACGCCGCCGGTCACAGTCACGTTGTCGCCGACCTGGCGATTCATGCCGATGGGCATCTCGTTGCCGTCGCCAGCCACAATACCGGCCTCCAGACCGTTGGCATATGCCTCGTACAAAACCTGCCGCACAAAGCTATCCAGCCATTCAGGGCCCAGATCCAGCATGGCCTTGCAGACCGGCATAAAGGCGGACAGCTTGAGCAGGCCGGTGTCCACTTCCTTAAATCCGGATGTCAGTTCCCGGACGATCTCATCACACAGCTGGCCCCAGGCAGCTTCCTGGTAGCCGTTGGTGTTCATCATCATCCGGATCGCGCCCCGGGTGTTGGTGAACTGGATATGGGACAGCAGAGGATGGGAAGTCTGGAGTTCATCGAACACTGCGTCGATGACGGTCTCAGGCATCACCACATCCAGGTTATTCAGAGCCTGGCGGGGATCCTTTTCCTTCATAGCGCCGATGAGCTTCTGATAGAAAACCTTCTCCTTACTGGTGAGCTGGCGCACACCCCGGGCGGTCAGGACGGAGGTGTCAAGCCCCTGCTTCATCTCCTCCACCTGCTCGGCGGCTCTCTGCTGCACATCGTCACCGATGTTCTGAATCATCTCGTCAAAGGCGACCGAGAACGCATCGGTGTTGCCATCCTTGATGGCCTGCTGAATTTGGGCCCGGATCTCATCCCGGGTCAGAGCGTCATTATTTCTCATTCGGGTCAGTTCTCCTTTCTGTTGTCGAAAAGTTTCATGATAGGGTTGATAGGAACGGGCGTTTCTTCCACGGGTTCCTCCAGGGGCTCCCCTCTAGGTTTCTCCTGCTTGGGCGCCTCAGAAAACACTCGCTGGATAATGCCTCGCTTAGCTGTCTGGACTACAGGAGCCGACGGATCCGCTGTGATGGCCGTGGCGAGGCCGTACTCCAGCGCCTGTGTAGGCGTCAACCACGTCTCCGCCTCCATCAGTTGACGAACAGTATCAGCATCCATACCAGCCCGCTCGACGAATGCATTGATTCCAACGTCGGTCATGAAATCCGCCTCATCCGCCGCAGCACGCAGGTCTTTGGCGTATCCCTCGGCACTCATCATCACCTGGTGGAGGTAGTAGGCGGACAGGTTGGATGCGATTCTCTCATCGCCAGCCAGGAATGGATAGAGGGCCGCGCTGGCAACGAATCCGTCTCCATATGTCACAACCTTAGCCTGGTGCTGCCGAAGAGCGTTGTAAATCGCCCAACCTTCCGATACGGATCCGCCATAGCTGTCGATGTGAACGCGGATTTCGTCAACCTCGAGCGATTCAATTTCGTTCCGGATCCCATTTGCGGATACATCTCCATCAAAAAACTCGAATGGTACGATGTCGCCGAAAATATAGATATCCGCCGCTCTATCGGCTTGCTGGATTGCATAGTAATTTCTCACGTTGTATCACTCCCCTCTCGTGCTCAGGTTTCGGGTGGCTTGTCTCATGGTGGAGATGTTCAGGTTCATAAAGTGTTCATCGCCCCACGGCTCTGTAATCGGGGGCTGGTTTGCCGCCCGCAGCACGTCATTGATGGTGAATGCGCCGGACCCGACCAACTTTTCCACGTTTGCCGCGTTGGCGAAAATATCGAAGTGAATGATGCTAGAGGTGTCAATCCGAAGGAAGTTCCCTCGGCTCCAACCTTCATACCCGTACCGCTTCCGATTGATTTCCTCTTGGAGTTGGTCCGTAAGAGGATCGATGCAGTTTGTGAGGAAGCGTGTGTTGGCATTCGCCGTTCCCTCGACAGAGCCGTTGACCAACACGGACGGGATCAGGAATCCCCTTGCGGTAAAGTCGAAGATGTCCTCGATCATGGCTCTGATGTCCCTTGTGTCCCTGCTGGCACCGGAAGCCCCGCTGACGTTTTCGTAGGTGTATCCGTCGAACTCTGGCAGGATAGCTCCGTCGCTTTCCAAAAACGGCTTAACCTGGGCGGCAATCATCTCTTGAAATTTCTCTGCCCACCCTTTGTCGCCCTGGGCGATTTGATTTACATGAACCTTCCAGTGCTGGCCGTTCCCCCAGGTGTACGCCTTCATCGCCGCGGACACCATTCTCCAATAGGACTGGTACAGTCCATCCAGGATCGGCTTCATGTTTGTTTGGTTCAGCTTCAAGTGAATGACGCCGTTTTCGTAAAACGGATACTGGAATTGGTACTCATCTACCGTTACGCCGCTATACTCGTTTTGCCGGGAGGGCCAAAGCGTCGGCGGCTCCCAGGTGTCTGCCACAACAAGCGAATCAAGGTCGCCTCGCTTCATCGTGTCTACCACCAGGGCCTCGTTATTCTGGTACAACCGGGCGACCAACTTGTGCAGGAACGCACTGGAGTTTTGGTTCGTGTTCGGGGATACGTTCCACAGGTAGTACTCTCTCCCCTTTACCTCTTCGTTGGCTTGGAAGGTGCGGAATTCGCACCGCCCCAACGCATTGGCAACCATGTTCACGCAGACCCAGAAGGACAACTCGCGCACCTGGTACTCCTGTGCAGCGTCGAACAGCTCGCGACAGGTTACCTCAACGGGGTCAGACTGGCTTCGCTCCCGAAGCCATCGAAAGAAATTGATTCCCACCGGTTCGCCTCCTTTCGGTTTTACTTAAAAGAAAAGAGCCAACCACCGATCTCTCGGCAGTTGGCTCAATGGCTCTCGAACTTGGAAACTGATTTTATTTTTCCCAGCGGATTTCCCCGCTCCAATTGCAACGGGTCCCATCCTTTCGTTTCTGCTTGCAAGTGACATACACCCCGCGGGCCCCCGGCGTTACCGGGTGGATCTTTTTCCCGCACCTAGGGCAGCAAAACCAGGTTTGTCCATTGAATTCTTTCAGCACACGCAAACCTCACAATCGAATGGCTCCAACAGGCGGCATTTCCACCGGCATCCCGTCCCCCAGAGCTGGCTCAACAACCATGCTGGCCACTAACGCCATAAATGGGTCCGTTTTCCGGCTTCTAGCTTCAATCTTGGCGTAAATGAAATTTCCTGTGTCCACACCAAGCTTACGGCTGCTTGCCACCCGCTTGGTGTTGTTCACCGCCCACCGAAGACATGGATTGTCCCCCCAGTGGAACAGGCCACGGTCAAAGCACTCTTGAATGACTGGTTCCACTTGCATGATGTCCGACGGACGAATCATCTTGACCCGGGTCTTGTCCGCTGCGTCAAAGCCGATCTTCCGCAGGCTCTCCGAAACTAACGTCCACCTGTAGTGGTCCATAGCAAGCATTTTCAAGTTGTACTTCTCCGCCGCCTTGGCAATGTATTGGGCCAGCAAGTCCGGATGGATGGACACATCGTCCACCACTGTTACCAGCCCGCGTTCAGCCCACTCTTTCCACGGAGCTTTCACACGGCTCAGCATTCTTGATTGTAAGCACATCCAGGCGTGGTTGATGTCGTAGCGTTCCGCTCCCCTGCGAAAGTGCAGATTCACTGCCGCCCAGTCGGACAGCTCGGCATAGTCTATCCCGACGGTGCAGGACCATCCCTGAAGATCTGGTACCGTTTGGTTTGTGGCCTTGACCTTCTCATAATCGGTCACCGCGATCTCCTTGAAGCCAGCACGGATTCCCATGCGTTTGGTAATGAAATCCCCATTCTGTTCCGGGTGATCTTTCCAATCCCGGTACTCGTCAGCGATCTCTTGCTGGAGGTGCGGCATGTAGTACAAAGACGGATTCGCCATGAACCAGTTTTCTGGATCGTGAACTTGGTCCTTAGACTCCAGGCAGCAGATGAAGGGAAGAAACCCATTGTCCTCCTCTCCTTCAAACAGGATCCTTCGTCCTCTGGCCAGATAATCGTCCAGCGGTCCATCCGAAACTTCCCCGTTGGAGGTGAAGATTCCGACGCGCGGCTGGGCCACCTTCCCTTGGCCGGTGATAAACACCTTGATATTGTCGTAGTTCTCGAAGGCGTGGACCTCATTGAACACTACCTTACCGGAGCGCATACCGTCCCGACCTTTCGGATTATTGGTCCGCCCCTTCATAACCCCTTTGTTCTTTCGACCTTGGATCAGTTCCTTGGTATGGTAGTAGTGCTTTCGCAGCTTGCTTTCCCACTTCGGCGTCTCCAAAGCCTCTGCCAGATCCTTGACTGGCGTGACGGCCTGTTCCTCGTTGTTGGCGCAGATGTCAACATTGTAGTGGGCCACCGGATTGTACGGAGAGATGGAACACGCGGAGTCGAACGCAATGAATCCATCCTTCCCAGCACCACGGCCTACCATGCAGAGAACTGTTTTCCATCGCGGCGTCCCGTCCGCTTTGTAGGTGCAATCCCAAAGCGTAAGCAAGAATTCCTCCCAAGGGAAGAGCCGATCATAGGGGAAATACTTTACCAACCCGAGGTAACGCCCAAGCTGCTCAAGATCCACATGGATGTCCTCTTGGGAAAACACGCGCCGAACATAAGCCGCCAACGCATGTTGTTCCCTGCAAGCCCGCGGTATATCCTGTTCCACGCTCTCTAAATATCCAAGGACCTCTTTAGGGATCTCACAGGGCATCGTCATCACCACCGGATGGTTTTGCGTTAAGCGCCTGATCCTGGAACCCAAGGGCACGCCAGATGTTTAACATCTGAGAAGAGATTCTGGCGATCTTCTCCACGCTCTTGTTGTCTGTGGTTCCCTTCTGGTTGGCGCCGTTTTGGTACTCCACATACACCCCGCGCTCCGCGATATCTTCGGCCAACATTTTCTCCAGGCACCACAGACTCATGTACTCGTTGACCTTATCCACATAAGGCCGACTCACCAGCCCACGGGCTTGAAGATCTTCCAACAGATCTTCGCGGAGCTGCTTGTAGTCAGCGGTCTTTTCGTAAACCGCGCACAGACCAGATGCTTTTTTTGGCATGTAATCACCCCACCTATACGCATAGTATAATATATACAGAAAGGACTGAACCC
>OGQA01000340.1_pt1 | contig 26268 bp, 19 predicted proteins | sample 1553011 | NCBI WGS metagenome assembly OGQA01 (sample SAMEA2580256, study PRJEB22360) | human gut metagenome | biome: human gut; feature: human-associated habitat; material: faeces | place: Denmark | collected 2008/2010 | reverse complement strand
CTTCTTACCTTTTTTTCTTGCCTCTTCGACAATTTCACTCAAATGTTGCATGGGTTGTGTGTTTTTAATATAATTGTTTGGTTATTTATTGACGATTTCGTAAGTGTCGGTGGCGATGACCAGCTCCTCGTTGGTCGGAACGACGGCCACCTTGACCTTCGAATCCGCTGCGGAAATGATCTTGTTTTCGCCGCGAAGACCTTCGTTGATCTTCCGGTCGAAGTGCACGCCCATAAATTCGAGGCCTTCGCAGACCTCCTTGCGGGTTTCGGGTGAGTTCTCTCCGACGCCGCCCGTGAAAACGATCAGATCGACGCCGCCCATTTCGGCCGCGTATTCGCCGACGAATTTCTTGATGCGCAGGCAGTACATGTCGCGGGCGAGGATCGCACGCGGATTACCCTCTTCATAGGCTTTGTCGATGTCGCGCATGTCGCTCGATACGCCCGATACGCCGAAGACGCCCGATTGCTTGTTGAGCATGTTGTTCACTTCGGCATAGCTCATTTGCTCCTTTTCGCCGATGAAGGTGACCGCGCTCGGATCGACGTTGCCGCAGCGGGTGCCCATGACCAGACCATCGACCGGCGAGAAGCCCATCGAGGTATCGTAGGACTTGCCGTTCAGCACGGCCGTGATCGAACCGCCGTTGCCGATATGACAGGTAATAATCTTGGAGTTATTGATATCCAGACCGGCGAGTTTGGCGCCTTCGCGGGCGACGAACTTGTGGCTCGTGCCGTGGAAGCCGTACTTGCGGATGCCGTATTTCTGGTAGTACTCGTAGGGCAGGGCGTACATGAAGTTGGTTGCGGGAAGCGTCTGGTGGAACGAGGTGTCGAATACGGCTACCTGTTTCACGCCGGGAAGGACTTTTTCGATGGAAAGAATACCTTCCAAGTTGGCCGGATTGTGCAGTGGAGCGATCTGGAACAGTGAGCGGATCTTCTCCTGGACCTGTTTGGTTACCAGACAGCTCTCCGGGAAAAATTCGCCGCCGTGCGCTACGCGGTGACCGACGGCCTTCACTTCGTCGAGCGACCGGATTACGCCGTGCACGGGGTCGGTCAGGGCCTGAAGCACCAGGCTGATGCCCGTCGTGTGGTCGGGAATCGGCTGGTGGAGTTCGAACTTCTCCTTGCCGACGGGTTTGTGCGTGAGATCGCCTTCAGGAAGGCCGATGCGCTCGACCAGACCTTTGGCGAGCAGTTTGCTGGACTGGGCTTCCATGTCGATCACCTGGTATTTGATCGAAGAACTGCCGCAGTTGAGTACTAAAATGACCATTTCAGTTGTTTTGTAAAAATTATTTTGTTGTTTCCTTGTTCGTTGTCAGCGTTTCAGCAACCGTCCCAATGCGGCGCCCAACAGGATGCAGCACACGCATGCCGCAAAATTGAGCGCGATGCAAAGTCCGGCCGCCGTGTAGTCGCCGCTTTTAAGCATCCGCACCACGTCGGAAGAAAAAGTGGAAAAGGTAGTGAATCCTCCGCAGAATCCTGCGATGAGCAACCATCCTGCCGCAGCCGAATTCGTGGTCTCCAGCAAAAAGCCCATCAGCAACGATCCGGCGGCATTGACCGTGAAAGTGCCGGCCGGGAAGCCCAACAGGGACTGTTCGGCCAGCCATACGTAGGATACCAAGTACCTCGACATACTGCCCAGGGCCCCTCCGATTCCTACTGCCACGATCTCGCGGATCATTTCGTCGAAAATGCGTTTTTACTTAAGACTTTGCAAATTTACGCAAAATTTAATTACGGATCGTAAGGTTTTCCGGAATTTTTGTGATAAATTTTGGACTATCTGTGGTTAATTTTCGTATTTGTACCCCATACCCTTTACGGTCGAGATGTGTCCGTCTCCGATTTTTTGTCGGATTTTGCGGACGTGGACGTCGATCGTGCGGTCGCCGACGACCACGCTGTCGCCCCAGATGCGGGAGTAGATCTCTTCCCGGGAGAAGAGTTTTCCGGGAGAGGAGGCGAGCAGGGCGAGCAGGGCGAACTCCTTGCGGGGCAGTTCGATACGTTCTCCGTTGCGGATTACCAGATGTCGTTCCCGGTCGATGACCAGCGAAGCCGGTTTGTCGGCGGCTACCCGTTTGAGGATCGCCTGGATGCGGCTTATCAGAAGTTTGGGCTTGATCGGCTTGGAAATATAGTCGTCGGCTCCGGCTCCGAACCCTGCGAGCTGTTGCTCCTCTTCGCCGAGGGCCGAGAGAAAGACGACCATCGTCTCCTTCAGCGCCGGGTCGCAGCGCAGGGCCCGGCAGGTTTCGATGCCGTCCATCGTGGGCATCATCACGTCGAGCAGGATCAGGTGCGGCCGATGTGCCGCAGCCTGTTGCAAACCTTCGGCTCCGTTGCGGGCCGTATATACTTCGTAGCCCGCCTTGGTCAGGTTGTAACGGATGAATTCGAGGATGTCGTCTTCGTCGTCGATGAGCAGGATGCGATGACTCATAAGAGCGTGCGTAATTTTTGCGAAGATAATAAATTTATCGGCAAATCCTGTGCGGGGGCCGGAAAAATGGTTATATTTGCAAGGTTTATATGGTTTTGCAAACCGTAAGATTAAAATCAGACAAGATGGCTACTGAAAATTCTACTCTTCCTGTTTCCGGGGAACATCTCGACTCTTCCGTAGTTGAGGATACGCAGAACAATTCCGTGCCCGCAGATGGCGGGGAAACGAATGCCGCAGTTGCGGACGATACCGACGTGCCGACACAGAGTCGGGTGGACTTCGCCGACGAAGATGCAGCACTGGCTGCCGAAAACGCAGGGCTCGACCTGGGCGAGGCTTCGCCCGAGGAGGAGGCCGCAGGCGGGGACGCGGCCGGCAGCGACCTGGCGGGCAAGTCGAAGGAGGAGTTGCTGGCGATTTTCGCCAGGATGCTCGAAGAGCGCCCGGTGCAGTCCCTGCGCCGGGATGTGGAGGCCCTCAAGATAGCGTTTTACAAATTGCGTCGGGCGGAGTCCGATGCCGCACGAAGGGCTTTTGTCGAAGCCGGCGGTGCGGAGGGTGAATTCGTTTCCGAGCCGGATCCGGCGGAGTTGCGTTTCAAGGATCTTTTCCGGGAGTACCGCCGTCTGCGGGACGAGTTCGTCGCCGGACTCGAAGCGGCCAAGGAGGAGAACCTCAAGATAAAGTTGCAGATCATCGAGGAACTCAAGGAGCTGGCTTCGTCGGACGAAATGCTCAACCAGACTTTCAACAAGTTCCGGGAGTTGCAGCATCGTTGGAAAGAGACCGGGGTGGTGCCCCAGCAGAATGTGAAGGATCTGTGGGAGACCTACAACCTGCACGTGGAGAATTTCTACAATTTCATCAAGATCAACAAGGAGTTGCGCGATCTCGACCTGAAGAAGAATTACGAGCAGAAGCTGGCCTTGTGCGAACAGGCCGAAGCGCTGGTGCTCGAACCGTCGATCGTCGAAGCGTTCCACAAACTGCAGAAGTTGCACGACGAATGGCGTGAAATCGGCCCTGTGGCCAATGAATATAAAGAGGTGCTGTGGAATCGTTTCAAGGAGGCTTCGAGCCGTATCAACAAGCAGCATCAGGAGTTTTTCGAGAATATCAAGCAGGAGCAGCTCCGCAATCTGGAGCTCAAGAGCGAGCTTTGCGTCAAAGCCGAAGAGCTGGCGCAGCAGCCGCTGACTTCGCGCAAAGAGTGGAACAAGGCGAGCGAGAAGCTCTTCGAGATACAGAAAGTCTGGAAAACGATCGGATTCGCTCCCAAGAAAGATAACAATGCCATCTACGAGCGGTTTCGCAATGCCTGCGACAAGTTCTTCGAGGCCAAGCGTGCCTATTATGCCGGGTTGAAGGGCGAGATGGAGCACAACCTCCAGCTCAAGACCGAGTTGTGCGAGGCGGCCGAAGCGCTGCGCGACAGCGAGGAGTGGAAGAAGACGACCGACGAGCTGATCGCTTTGCAGGCCAAGTGGAAGCAGACGGGGGCCGTGTCGCGCCGCTATTCCGACCAGATATGGAAACGGTTCCGTGCGGCGTGCGACGCTTTCTTCGAGCGCAAGTCCCGACATTTCGCTGCAGTGGACGATCAGTACGGGGAGAACCTCCGTCGCAAAGAGGCTCTGTTGGAGGAGATGGCTGCGGCCGATATTCTGGCGGGCGGCTTCGAGATGATTCGTGATTTCCAGCGTCGCTGGGGCGAAATCGGGTTCGTGCCCATCAAGCAGAAGGAGGCGATTCAAAAACGTTACAAGGAGGTGGTCGATAAGATGTTCGATACCCTGCGCGGTTCGGAGCGCGACCGTTCGATGGACCGTTTCAAGGAGAAGGTCTCCTCGCTCAAGGCCTCGGGCGACCGGCGTCTGCGCACGGAGCGCGACCGGCTCTACAACAAAGTCCGCCAGTTGGAGCAGGATATCGCCTTGTTGGAGAACAACATCGGATTCTTCTCCAAGTCGAAGAACGCCGAGGCGATGATCGCCGAGGTGCGGGCCAAGATCGAGCGGGCCAAACAGGAAATGCAGGCCGCTATCGAAAAAGTGAAACTCATCGATCAGGAGGAGAATAAGGAATAACCCGCCGAAGACGGTGTGTCATAACAGGCAAATTACTTCGTTATTATCGGTATTACGGCTCGATCATGTACGTCGGGTACACGTTCTTCGCCGTGAACCTCGATGCTTGGTATTTTTACCTGTTCTTATACATGTGAAAGGGGATGCGCCGAATTTCTCAATTTGACACATCCCTTTCCGGTGAGGAAACTTCTTTGTGGGGATAGCGGTGTATTTTATGTGAGTCCGGCCCTCGGAGCGGGAAGGTTTCCGGAGCGGTCTTCGAAAGCGGTTCCGGAACGATGTTTTAATAGGCAAGTGGAGAACCGGGCGTTCCGGCTTAAGGGTTGAAACGGAGCCGGATAAACGACGGTGCAAACAAAATAATTCGAAACAGATAATGAAACTCAGCAAACCCAAGTACATTTTCGTGACGGGCGGCGTGGCTTCGTCGCTCGGTAAAGGCATTATTTCGGCGTCGATCGCCCGCTTGCTGCAGGCACGCGGCTATTCGGTGACGATTCAGAAACTGGATCCCTATATCAATATCGACCCCGGAACCCTGAATCCTTACGAGCACGGAGAGTGTTACGTGACCGAAGACGGTGCGGAAACCGACCTCGACCTGGGCCATTACGAGCGTTTCACTTCGATTACGACCAGCCATGCCAACAACGTGACCACCGGTAAGATTTATCAGTGCGTGATTGACAAGGAGCGCAAGGGCGAGTACCTGGGCAAGACCGTGCAGGTCATTCCTCATATCACGGACGAAATCAAGCGCCGCATTCAACTGTTGGCGCAGCGCAAGGAGTACGACGTAATCATCACCGAGATCGGCGGTACGGTGGGCGACATCGAGTCGCTGCCCTTCATCGAATCGGTGCGTCAGTTGCGTTACCAGCTTGGAGCCCGCAATACGGCGCTGGTTCATCTGACGCTCATTCCTTACCTGGCCGCTTCCGGCGAGTTGAAGACCAAGCCGACCCAACATTCGGTCAAGACCTTGCTCGAGAACGGTTTGCAGCCCGATATTCTGGTGCTGCGCACCGAGCATCCGCTCTCTGCGGAGCTCAGGCGCAAGGTGGCGCTCTTCTGCAACGTGGATGCCAACGCGGTGATGGAGTCGATCGACGTACCGACGATCTACGAAGTGCCGCTGGTGATGCACCGTCAGCATCTGGACGAGGTGGTGCTCAGCAAGCTCGACCTTCCGTCGGAGCAGGAACCCGACTTGAGTTCGTTGCAGGCTTTCGTCGATAAGGTGAAGAATCCCAAGCGGACGATCGACATCGCCCTGGTGGGTAAATATACGGAACTTCCCGATGCTTACAAGTCGATCTGCGAGTCCTTTATTCAAGCCGGTGCGGTGAACGACTGCAAGGTGAAGTTGCATTACGTGAATTCGGAGAAGATAGACGCTTCGAACGTCGGGGAGAAGCTCGGCAAAATGGCCGGTATTCTCGTGGCTCCGGGGTTCGGCAACCGGGGAATCGAGGGGAAGATCGAAGCGGTGCACTTTGCGCGGACTCACCGTATTCCGTTCCTGGGAATCTGTCTGGGTATGCAGTGCGCCGTGATCGAATTCGCTCGCAACGTACTGGGCTTCAAGGATGCCACCTCGACAGAAATGGACCCGGCGACGAAGCATCCGGTCATCGACCTGATGGAGGAACAGAAGGGCATTACCGCCAAAGGCGGCACGATGCGTCTGGGAGCTTACCCCTGCTCGCTGGTGCCGGGATCGAAAGCTGCGCAGGCTTACGGTACGACTCAGATTCAGGAGCGTCATCGCCACCGCTACGAATTCAACAGCGAATACCTGAAGGATTTCGAGAGCCACGGAATGAAAGCCGTCGGTGCGAACCCCGATACGGGGCTGGTCGAAGTGGTCGAAATTCCCGACCATCCCTGGTTCGTCGGTACGCAATACCATCCCGAATACAAGAGCACCGTACAGCGGCCTCATCCGCTTTTCGTCGCGTTCGTAGCTGCGGCGCTGGCGGGAAAAGACGATAAGAAAAAATAGTTTGCAACCTTGCTTCGGGGTATCCTCAAAGAATTTAGATTACGCATGGATAAAAAATCAATCGCCGGAATTGTCATCGTGGCCCTGATCTTCCTGGGTTTCACGTTCTATAATTCGCATCAACAGAAAAAGTATCAGGAACAGCTCATGGCGTACAACGCCGAACAGGCGCGTATCCAAGCCGAGCAGGATTCGCTCTTGGCGCTCAACGCTCCGCTGCCGACTGCGGATTCCGCAGCTATTGCGGCTGCGGGAGAGCGGTTGTCCGGGGACAGCCTGCAGGCGCAGCGTCGGATCATGCAGTTCGGAGAGCTGCTGGCTGCGGCGCAGCAGGCCGAAGCCGAGGAGTTCACCGTGGAGAACGAGGTATTGAAGATCGATTTCTCGACGCGTGGCGGCCAGGTCAAGGATGTTACGCTGAAGGATTACACCAAGTATGCACCTCGTGACGAGCGGAATCAGCCGGTGCGGCTTTTCGATCCGGCAACGGCCAATTTCGCCCTGACGTTCTATGTGAAGAATGGTCATAACAACGTGTTGGTCAATACGGCGGATTACACCTTCAATCTGGTGTCGATGGAGAAGGATGCCGACGGTGCGCAGCGCATCACGATGGATCTGCCGGTGGCGCGTGACGCCGTGTTACGGTACGAGTATGTCGTTTATAACATACAGTCGCCGGCGCGGGATTATCTGGTCGATCTGAATGTCTATCTGAAAAATATGGCGCCGCAGATGGCCAGCCAGACGACTATCGGCATCGACTGGAGCAACCGGTCCTATCAGAATGAGAAAGGGTTTCAGAACGAGAATACCTATACGACCATCTATTACCGGGCTCCCGGCGAGTCGTCGGCCGACGACCTGGGGATAAGCGACGGGGAGAAGCAGAAGACGGTTTCGTCGTCGCTCAACTGGGTGGCTTTCAAGCAGCAGTTCTTCTCGTCGGTGATGATCGCCCCGGAGAACTTCTCCTACGCTGATATGAAGTTTACGACGGCGGAAAAAGGTTCGGGTTACATAAAGGATTTTTCGGCTAAATTGACGGTTCCCTATACGGCGCAAACTGACCATTACAACTTCGCCTTCTATTTCGGTCCGAACAAATACGCCATTCTCAAGCATGTGGCGACGACCGAGGGGGACGACGAACTGCATCTGGAGCGGTTGATTCCGCTCGGCTGGGGTATTTTCGGCTGGGTGAACCGCTGGTTCGTGATTCCGGTGTTCGATTTCCTGCGTCAGTTTATCCCGAGTTTCGGCCTGATTATCCTGATCTTGGCCGTGCTGGTGAAGGTCATCATCTCGCCGCTGACCTATAAGAGTTACATATCGACGGCCAAGATGCGCGTCATCAAGCCCGAGGTTGATGAGCTGGCCAAGAAATATCCGCGCCAGGAGGATGCCATGAAGCGCCAGCAGGCGACGATGGAGCTCTACAAGAAGGCCGGTATCAACCCGATGGGCGGTTGTATCCCGCTGTTGATCCAGATGCCGATCATCATTGCGATGTTCCGCTTCTTCCCCGCTTCGATCGAGCTGCGCGGCCAGCATTTCCTTTGGGCCGACGACCTTTCGTCGTACGACAGCGTGTTGTCGCTGCCGTTCAACATTCCCTTCTACGGAGATCACGTGAGCCTGTTCGCCCTGTTGATGACCGTTGCGCTGTTCGCCTTCTCGTATATCAATTACCAGCAGACGGCTTCGTCGCAGCCCCAGATGGCCGGCATGAAGTTTATGATGGTTTATCTGATGCCGGTGATGATGCTCCTGTGGTTCAACAGTTATTCGAGCGGTCTGACTTACTACTACTTCCTGGCCAACATTCTCACGATCGGACAGACGCTCGTGATCCGCCGGATGATCGACGACGAGAAAATTCATGCCGTGATGCAGGCCAATGCCGCGAAAAACAAGAACAGGAAGAAATCCAAGTTCCAGTTGCGTTACGAAGAGTTGCTGCGTCAGCAGGAGGAGGCGCAAAGGAACGCTTCCCGACGGAAATAACCGAAAGGTGCGAAGAGTTCCCTAACAAGTTTTCGAAATTGAAAATCACCCCTGTCAGAGTTCATCCTGACAGGGGTGATAACTTATTCGGACTGTTAGAGAGCCCCTTCATTCGCACGGCGCTGTGGATTTCAGGCGTGTCAGTCGTAGAGGTCGAGGTATTCGTACGTATTTCCGACCAGGGAGAGGTAGCGTTCGAATTCGGGGCGGGAAATGACCACCGTGGCTCGGCAATCGTTGGGGTGGAAACTCAAACTGTCGCACGTTTGCAGATGACGGTCTAAAAAGAGATGTACGTGGTGTTCCGCATCGTTGATAAGGCCGAACGGCGACACGGAACCCGGTTCGAGCCCTAGGTAGCGTTCCATGCGCTGCGGCGAGGCGAAGGTGAGTTTGCCCTGCCGCAGTCGGTGTTCCAGATCGTGAATCGCCAGCGAGCGGTCGCAGTCGAAACAGACCAAATAATGACGGTCGCCCTTGTGGTTGCGGAAGAAGAGGTTTTTGCAATGTTTCGACCCGTCCTCGCGCCAATGTGCCTTGGCCTCTTCGATGGTCGGGGAAGCCGGGTGGTGATAGATGTCGTACCGGATTTTGTGTCTGTCGAGAAATTCCCGGACGATCGTTTCGCGTTCCATATCGACTATTTGGATTCGGTTCGAGAGCGGATTTATTCGACGTAAAGTACCAATCCCTTGAGGTATTCGCCTTCGGGATGATAGATGTTGATCGGATGGTCGGCGGGCTGGGTCAGTTGGTGCAGGATGCGGACCTTGCGTCCGGCGATGGCTGCGGCCGAGAAGACCGTGGTGCGGAACAACTCCTTGCTGACCGCCTGCGAACAGGAGAAAGTGAAGAGGAGCCCTCCGCTTTTGATCTGCGCCAGCGCCCGGGCATTGAGCCGCTTGTAGCCCTGCATGGCATTGCCCAGCACTTTGTGGTGCTTGGCGAAGGCCGGCGGGTCGAGGATGATCATGTCGTACCGGTCGCCGATGTCCTTGAGGTATTCGACGGCATCGACGGCCAGCGAAGTGTGGGGAGCCTCTTCTCCGAAGTTGAGCCGAACGTTGGCGTCGGCCAGGGCGACGGCCCGCTCCGAGGAGTCGATCGAGCATACTTCGCGTGCCCCGCCCGCAAGAGCATATACCGAAAATCCGCCCGTGTAGCAGAAGGTATTGAGGACCGTGCGTCCTCGGGCGTAGCGGCGTACCAGTTCGCGGTTGAAGCGCTGGTCGATAAAGAAGCCCGTTTTCTGCCCCTCTTCCCAATTGACCAGGAATTTTTCGCCGTTTTCGAGCACGGTGCGGGGCATTCCTCCCGTTTTGCCGTAAAGGTACCCGTCCACGGGATTCAGGCCGGCCTTGAACGGTACGGTTTGGGAACTTTTGTCGTAGATGGCGGTAATCCGGTCGCCGTAAACCGTTCGGATCGCATCGGCGATTGTCAGGCGGGCGTGGTACATGCCCACCGAGTGACATTGAATCACGGCGGTCGTGTCGTAAATATCGACGACGAGTCCCGGCAGGGAGTCCCCCTCGCCGTGAACCAGACGGTAGCAGGTGGTGTCGGGGGCATCCGTGAGCCCGAGCGTGCGGCGCACGTCGAGTGCGGTGGAGATCATCCGCTGCCACCAGGCCGTGTCGATCGGTTCCTGTTCGAAGGTGAGCACCCGCACGGCGATCGAACCGATCTGGTAATGTCCCCGGGCGATGAAGTCGCCCGAACGGGTATAGACATCGACGAGGGCACCTTCGGGGATTTCGTTTCCGTCGTAACGGACGGATTCGATCGCGCCCGAGAAAATCCAGGGATGGCGGCGCAGCAACGACTCTTCCTTGCCGCGTCGGAGGTGTATTTGCGGGATCATTTCTTCGTTTTCTTTGGTTTGGGTGTGTGCAGCAGCCGGTCGTAGATACGCGTGCAGACCCAGGCGTCCGTTGCGGCGTAGAACTGCTGCTTGTCGGTGAGTTGTGCGGCTTCCCAGTTGCTCAGGCGCTGGGCTTTGGATACCCGCTGGCCGAGTACGATCGCCGAAAGTTTGCGCAGGCTTTTCTCTTCGATGCCCCACTCTCCGGCGAGCTCCTGAAGATCCACGAAGCCCGCTTCCTGAAAGTGCCGGATGTTGTGCAGTGCCCGCAGGTCGCCCTTTACATCGGCGCCGATTTTCAGGATCTCCTTGTTTTCGAGGATTTTGACGATGGCTTTGTCGAGAGGAATCTTGCAGAGCCGGAACAGGAAGCTCTGTTCCGGCGAGGAGAGTTGCAGCAGTGCGACCCGATTGACGACGCCCGCCCGGAACGAAGGCCGGGTTTCGGTGTCGAACCCGATGACGGGCTGTGCCGCCAGGTAGCGGCAGGCCTCCCTGAGCCTCGGTTCCGAGTCCACGACGACGATCGGGCCCCGGAATTCGATGGCCGGAAGCAGAGCGGCCTCCTCGTTGCTGATGCTATTTTGAAATGTGATCGGTTTGTTCATGAAATCGCGCAAAGTTACCGATTAATCGTGACTTTTCCATCCGGGAGTATGGAAATTTTGCCTTCGCCGCTCAATTTGCGCAGGAGCTCGGCGATTTGTGCCGGATCGGATCGGAGTGCAGCGACGATTTCCCGGGGATCGAGAGCGTCGTTGCGGAGCAGCTCCAGAACGGTCTTTTTCGAGGCTTCCGCCTGCGGAGCGCGGGCGGCGCGTTTGCGGGCGAGGCAGAGGTCGCAGATGCCGCACTCCCGGGGCTCCGGCACTCCGAAATAGGCTTCCAGGAAGGAGCTGCGGCAGCCGGTTTCCGCCGTGGCGTAGGCGAGCATCCGCTCGAATCGTTCGCGGGTCTGTTTCCGGCGCTGCTGGTACGATTCGGGGGAGATGTAGAGATCGGCGGTGGGGCCGTTCTTCGTCCATGTAGAGGAGCGGCGAGCGGTTCGAGGGGATGTAGCGGATCACGCGCAGTTGCCAGAGCCGTTTCAGCAGGTCGTGCACCTTTTCGGGCGTATAGCCGCTCCAGGTCGCTATTTCCGTTTCGTCGATGGGGCGGAAGTCGGTGAAAACCCCTTCGTACAGACGCAGCAGAACACGGATGATGTGGTCCAGATCGTCGCGGATCACCCGCAGGCGGTAGAGATCGTCGCGGCTGACGCAGAAGAGGATGCGCGCGGGGTTGGCCGCTTCGTCCAGGAGGGTCATGTAGCCGTTCTGACTCAGGATCTTCAGGGCGTTCTGTACCAGACCCGTATAGAGGTGTTCCCGGGTGCAGAAATCGCGCAGGTTGAATAGAAAGGAACTTTGCGCTCCGTCGCCGATGGCGATCTGGAGGTAGCTGCAGATTTTTTCGTAGATCGAACGGATCTTTTCGAGCGGCGGGTAGTCTGCTTCGAAGCGTTTGGCGATGCGTCCCGCATCGTCGGAAGAAATCAGCAATACGGCATAGCTGCGCCGCCCGTCGCGTCCGGCACGTCCGGCCTCCTGATAGTAGCTTTCGAGCGAGTCGCACATCGTATAATGTACCACGTAGCGGACGTCGGGCTTGTCGATCCCCATCCCGAAGGCATTGGTAGCGACCATGACGGGGGTACGCCCCGAAATCCAGGCTTCCTGCCGCATCGAGCGCTCGGCGTGTCCCAGCCCGCCGTGATAATATTCTGCGGAGATACCTTCGTCGCGCAGGAAAGCCGCGACCTGTTCGGCTCCTTCGCGGGTGCGGACATAGACGATGCCGGAACCGCCGACGTTGCGGATGATCCGCAGGAGCTGTTCGTTTTTGTCGTCGGTATGGCGCACGGCATAAGAGAGGTTGGGACGCGAAAAATCGCTGCGCAGCAGATGGGGTTCCGCGAAGCGCAGCTTTTCCATGATGTCGTCCGCGACGCGCGGTGTGGCCGAGGCCGTGAGAGCCAGCACGGGGACGCCGGGAATCCGCTCGCGCAGCTCGGCGATCCGCAGGTAGGAGGGCCGGAAATCGTAGCCCCATTGGGAGATGCAGTGGGCCTCATCGACGGCGAGAAGCGATACGTTCATTCGCTGCACCCGCAGGCGGAAGGCCTCGGATGCGAGCCGTTCGGGAGCGACGTAGAGGAATTTCACGTCGCCATAGACGCAGTTGTCCAGGTCGATGTCGATCTGCCGGGCCGACAGGCCCGAATGGATCGCCAGAGCACGGATGCCCAGCTTGCGGAGCCGATCGACCTGGTCTTTCATCAGGGCGATCAGCGGGGTGACCACGATGCATACGCCCTCCGAAGCCAGTCCCGGAATTTGATAGGTGAGCGACTTGCCGCCGCCCGTGGGCATCAGGGCCAGCGTATCGCGTCCGGCGAGCACCGAGAGGATGACCTGTTCCTGCACGGGGCGGAACGTGTCGAACCCCCAGTAGCGCTTGAGCAGCGCTGCGATCTGTTGCCGTCTGTTCGGTGCTGTCGATTCCATATACACAAAGGTAGTGTTTTTGGCTTTTACCCGAGCCCGGAGGGGATAAAAAGTGCGTCATATTAGGTTTCTCGAAATATTTTCCTATATTTGCACGTTGAAGAAGAAAACCGACCGATGAGAATCAAAGAGGAATATAAGGTCCGTGAAATGGCAGGCGAGCATATCGTGGTGATGCAGGGCCGTTACGGAGTGGATATGACCAAAGTGATTGCATTGAACGAAACCTCGCTCTGGTTGTGGAACCGGTTGCAGGGACGTGAGTTCGGTACCGACGATGTCCGCGATTTGCTCCTCGGCGAGTACGACGTGGATGCGGAAACCGCCGAGCGCGACGCCCAGGCGTGGGTCGCCCGGCTCAAAACGTGTAATTTAGTCGAAGAATGAGCGTAAAGCTGCGCAGATATATGTCCGTGTGGATGCTGCTGGTCGCCTACTGTTTCTCGGTAGGAGCAGCGGCATACGCCGTACTTTCGTGCCACTGTATGGGGCAGGAGAAAGGCGAGGTGCATATATGCTGCCGGGGTTGCGACATCCATACCGAATGCGATTCGCATTCGGCCGGTTTTAAGGCCGTTTGCTGCGGAGTGGATCACTCCAAGGTGTCGGAGCTATATACTTCCGTATCGTCTTCCCAATGGGAGCGTGATACGAAGGTCATGATCGTCGATCTTCCTGCCATATTGGCAGCGGAGATGACGGCGATTCCGTTCGATTCCGTTCATTGGGCGACGGTTTCTGAACGTCTCTGTCTGGCCCATAGCACGGTCCATCTTCTCTCTTCCGGACTGCGTGCTCCTCCCGTTTTCGTGTAACGACGCATGAAAAAGTGCAGTGCCTGCGTGTACTGTGTTTTTCCTGCAACAGGCCGGTTGCCCGATTTGCAACCGGATTGCAAGAATGGAATATTATTTTTGCATCATGTTTACACAATCAACGGAAAATCAAATGAAATTCAAGTATTTAGCAGTATTAGTCTTTTTTGTTGCATCGGCATTCGGCGCGGCTCGGGCTCAGAATGTCAAAGGTGTCGTATATGGAGCCGACACGGACGAGCCGCTGATCGGTGCATCGGTGTACTGGGCCGGAACGACGGTGGGAACCGGTGCCGATGCCGAAGGAAATTATACCATACACCGGGTTAAGGGATACGATATGCTGGTCGCCGGCTTCGTCGGATATACCAGCGATACGATTCGCGTCGAGAGCGGCGTGGAGCGGGTCGATTTTCGTCTGTCGAACGACGGGGTGGAACTCGAGGAGGTCGTGGTGAACAGTACGCTGGGCGGTAACTACGTGAAGCGGGACGGCATTCTCAAAGGGGAGATGATCTCCTTCGCGGGCCTCTGCAAGATGGCTTGTTGCAACCTGGCCGAGAGTTTCGAGAACTCCGCTTCGGTGACAGTCGGTTACAGCGACGCCATTTCGGGTGCGCGTCAGATCAAGATGCTCGGTTTGGCCGGCACTTACACGCAAATATTGGACGAAAACCGTCCGATCATGCGCGGTTTGAGTGCTCCCTACGGCCTGAGCTATACGCCGGGCATGTGGCTCAATTCGATCCAGGTGTCGAAGGGTATTTCGTCCGTGACTGCCGGACATGAGGCCATCACCGGACAGATCAACCTCGAGCACCGCAAACCGACCGACGACGAGCGGCTGTTCATCAACTTCTACCTTGACGACGAACTGCGTCCCGAGCTGAACCTTTCGACGGCGCTTCCTGTAACCAAGGATAAGAAATTATCGACGATCCTCCTGTTGCACGGATCGTTGGATACTCATTTGCTGGGCGACATGGACGACAACGGCGACGGATTTATGGATCTGCCGAAAACCCGCCTGGGAGCGGTTGCAAACCGCTGGCTTTATACGGCTGACAACGGAGCGCAGGTGCGGTGGGGCTTCAAGTATCTGGCGGAAAATCGCTTGAGCGGTCAGAAGCACTACAAGGCTTCGATGCGTGAAGAGATGGATACCGACTGGGACAAGGGGGCCATGTACGGCTCGCAGATCAAGAACCGCGAGCTGAACGCCTACTTCAAATTCGGTATGCCGGTCGGTCCCGGTGTCTATGACGAGGACCAGCAGGACGAGCTTCGTTCGAACATCGCTTTCGTGGCCGATTACGACCGCTTCCGCGAACGGGCCTACTTCGGGCTCAACGATTACGACGGTACGGACAACATGGTTTCGCTGAACATGATGTACAACCACTATTTCTCCTTCCGTCATTCGCTGATCGTCGGCGTGCAGTCGCATCTGCAATTCCTTGACGAGTCGCTGCTCAACCCGACGCCGTGGCTGGATGCCGCCGGAGCCTGGAATCTCGACCGTCAGGAGAACGAGGTAGGCGCCTATGCCGAATATACCTACACGATCAAGGACAAGCTCTCCGTAGTTGCGGGCATACGCGGGGACTACAACGGTTATTACGATAAGTTCTACGTTACTCCGCGCGGTCATATCAAGTGGAACATCACCCCGACGACGATCCTGCGCGGTTCGGCCGGGCTGGGTTATCGTTCGACCAACGTCATCACCGATAATATCGGCGTTTTGGCTACGGGACGGCATATTACGTTCGAAAGACCGACGGCTCTTTCGGCGGAGCCGCCGCTGTGCGCGGACCTCTCAATCCCGGCTCTGCTTACGGGGGATATACGACCTGGATGGTCGCAGACGGCGGTGCGGGCAATTTCAAAGCGCTCAACCGGATGGAGAAAGCCCTCACCGCAGGCGGTAGCCTGACGCAGATTTTCACGCTCGTGAAAGAGGAGGACGCGACGTTGAGTTTCGACTACTTCCGCACGCAATTTTATAATTCGGTGATTGCCGATCAGGAGTATTCGCCGAACGACATTTATATTTACAGCTCGGACAAACGCTCCTTTACCGATACTTATCAGGTCGATTTTTCGTGGACTCCGGTGGAGCGGTTCGATATTTTCGCTACGTACCGCTATACGAACAGCCGTATGACGATCGATCGTCCGGACGGCAGTACGGCGCTCGTGGAGCGTCCGCTGGTAAGCCGTTACAAGGCGCTGCTCAACTTGCAGTATTCGACCCGCTACAACCGCTGGGTGTTCGATGTGACGGCTCAGCTCAACGGTCCTTCGCGCCTGCCGACCCAGACGGGCGACCTGGCCGATTCCGAGATGTCGCCGACGTATCCGATGTTCTTCGCGCAGGTGACCCGCAAAGTCGGCAAGTTCGATATTTACGTGGGCTGCGAGAACATTCTCGATTATAAGCAGAAGCACCCGATTCTGAATGCGGACGATCCTTTCTCGGCGGGTTTCAACTCGTCGGTGATCTGGGGACCTCTGATGGGGCGCAAGTTTTATGCGGGATTGCGTATCAATTTTTATTGATTGAAAGAACGAATTAAATTAGTTATACGACGATGAAAAAAATGATTTTGTGCTGCCTCGTGGCAGTATTGGGATGCGGGGTGTTCGCCGTGGAAGCGAAGACGCCGCAGAAGAAGGGCGAGATCGTTACTACGGTGTTCACGGTCGATATCGATTGCGAAAGCTGTGCGGCCCGCATTATGAACAACGTGCCGGCAAGGGGATCAAGGATATTCAGGTCGATGTTCCCTCGAAAGAGGTGACCGTGACCTATGACAGTGCCAAGACCTCGCCCGAGGAGCTGATCAAAGGATTCGGAAAGATCCGGGTCAAGGCGGAAGAAAAACCTGTCAAATAGTTATATATGGGTTAGTTAATTGGGATGGAGAGCCGGGGTTCCGAAAGGAATCCCGGCTTTTTTCGATCGGCGAATGTCCCCTCAGGGAAGAGGTATCCGATCGGAGCAAAACGGACGGGATGCATCCGTAATAAAGGAAGAGCACGCGTCGTACCATTGGTATTTTAGAACTTTTCCACGATCTTTGCGGCGGCAATACTCCACAGTGTGTTGTGTATTGGAAAACATTCACTAACTTTGCGGTGCCGTCCCCGCGGATGGCGACATATTGTTTAGTGAAAGTGTTTCGCTAATCCTTATCAAGAAAATTTGGCGATTTTTAGGAAACAAGGATGGCAATACGAACACTCATCACCGTGTATAGCTATATCGGTTCTCGATATACTGGGGTATTGTTTATTTGTTTCCGGGCCACGCCGAATGCCTCTTGATGGATAAACGAACGACTCCACGATTGAACCGAAGTGTAGTTTATATCAATCTGATATATAACTAATATATACCATCTGTATCTTTATTTGATACCGTAAAGTTCCCACTTCTTGTTGGTTTTCCAAAATTAATCTCAAGCTACAATAGCTTGTTGTTATCAATATTTTTACTCTTAAACCAAACAGCAATCTAATCGCAAACATTTTATAAAGTCCGATTTTCTTTAAGATTTTCGGACATTTTATTGCTGAGCTGGAGGGAATATTGTATCTTTGCACTCAGATTATTAATGATCATGGGAGTAATACTAACAAAAGAGATACGCAATACTATTGAAAGCAATGGGCCAAACAAACTCTATATGGTTCAGGATTTTGCCTATCTAAATAATGACGGGTTGGTTACTCGTGTCCTTTCCAGATTAGAAAAGGAAGGTGTTCTTATACGCCTCTCGCAAGGCATATATTTATATCCGTCACGAAATAAGTTCGGAATACTTCGACCCTCTATAGAGGAAATCGCTTATGCTGTTGCTGAAAAGGATAAAGCACGCATTATTCCCAGCGGATTGACTGCATTGAACAAATTAGGACTTTCCACACAGGTTACGATGAATGCGGTCTATTTGACAGATGCCGCTGCAAGGGAACTTACTATCGGAAACCGTAAAATCATATTCAAGCGCAGCGTACCCCGCAATTTTGCCTATAAGACGGACTTGTTCCCACTTATAGTCGCTGCCATGAAAGAGTTAGGGAAAGATAACGTGACAGATGAACAGGTTGCAATCATAAAACAAGCCATTGAAAAATATGGTAGTCCTGATGAAATCAAATACGATTACAGCATTGCCCCGCAATGGATTAAACAAAGACTTGCATTATGAATTTTACTAAGCTTACAAAAGAAGAACAACTTACCATTTTGGCTAATGTAGCCGAAGATAAAGGGATTGTGGACAATGCCGTAGAAAAGGACTATTGGGTCAGTATGGTGCTACGTGCCATATTTTCTTTGCCGTATGCAGCCGCTTTTGTTTTCAAGGGCGGAACAAGCCTTAGCAAAGGTTGGGGATTAATAGAACGGTTTTCGGAAGATATTGACCTTGCAATAGATCCCCAATATCTCGGCTTTAAAAATATTGAGACTAAAAGTCAACGGACTAAGTTGCGGAAAGACTCCAAGAAGTTCATAGATGGCTCTTTTGCGCTCGACGTTGAGAACAGAATAAAAGAGTTTGGGCTATCAGAGAGCTGTAAGGTCATAGTTCCGGAGACATCTGTCAGTGACCTTGACCCTGTAGTCCTGTTTGTCGAGTATAATTCAGTGCTGCAAACGAAAATGCAATATATACCCGAGCGAGTCAAAGTTGAGATAAGTTGTCGTTCACTCATGGAACCGTCAGAAGATGTGGAAATGCGTTCTATGATAGAAGAGGTTTATCCAGGTGAAGAGTTCTCATTACCTATATTCACTGTTCCTACCGTAGTGCCAGGACGAACATTCTTGGAAAAGGTTTTTCTTTTGCATGAAGAGTTTAACCGTCCCAATGGCTGTACGCATATCGAACGTATCACACGACATATGTATGACATTGTAAAAATGATGGATAAACCGTTTGCGATGGAAGCAATGCAGGATGTACAATTATACGAGGACATTGTGACTCATCGTAAAAAGTTCACGGCATGGAGTGGATTGGACTATACGAGTCATCTTCCACACACAATATCGTTTCTACCTCCTGAAAGCATCGAAGATGTTTTGCGTGACGACTATAAGCAGATGCAAATCGGCTTCATCTATGCCAATGCACCTTCTTTCGATGAGATTATGGAACGATTGAGTGAGTTGCAGAACAGATTTAGGACATTGGAATGGGAAAATAATCGTTGACGGTATGGCGGACATTCTTTTTGATATAAACGAACCTATCCCGAACTATCGTTAATATTTTAGATTGATAAAGAATACAAAACATTGTTCAATATGGCACATAGTTTCATAACCAATCGAGACCGTCTGCTTTCCGATATTATCACGGGTATCTTGCCCAAGTCGGATGCCGTGGATATTCTTGTGGGCTATTTCTATTTTTCGGGATATGCCCATCTTGCCGACAAGCTCGCTGACAAGTATCTCCGGATTTTGGTCGGGCTTGACATTGACACCCGGATTTCAAACCGAGTTCGTGAGGTTGAAGAATTGGTAGAGTGGCAGCACATTCGTAGCAAAGTTCGGGAAGAATACTTCAATAACTTGGTAAGGCTCATCAATGAAACCGACAATACCGATACAGACGAAACCATCAGAATGTTTCGCCAATTCCAGCGTAAGATTTATGACGGTACATTGGAGATACGCAAGACAGAAGACCCGTGCCATGCAAAAATGTACCTCTTTGCCTATAACGACAGTAACAACGAGAATGGAGAACAGCCCGGTGATGTGATTACGGGGTCAAGCAACCTTTCCTATCAAGGGTTGCAAGGCAGAACGGAAATCAATGTTCGGTTTACAGACAAAGCTAAATATACGGAAGGAAAACAAATCTTTGATGAGCTTTGGGCAAATGCTATTCCTATTGTGGACGAAAATACCGTTGACCGTTGGAAAGAAAAGGTCGAAAGTCAAATATGGATTGACCGACTGTTTCAACCGTATAAACTTTATCTACGAGTGCTCAACGAGTATTTTGACATTCCGTCCAAGACTAATGTGCGTACACCTTTCGACATTACCGATGGTAAGTTCTTTAACCTGAAATACCAAACTGATGCCATCCAACTTGCATTGAAGTCTATCGAAACACACAACGGAACGATTGTGGCTGACGTAGTGGGCTTGGGCAAGAGTATTATCGCCTCTACCATTGCTCACAATCTCCGTTTGCGTACCATTGTAGTGTCGCCCCCACACTTGAAGTCGGGTTGGGATGCTTATAAGGACGAGTTCGGTTTTACAGGTACTGTGTTTAGCGGTGGCAAAATATCGGAAGCCTTGGTTCATTACAATGATTTGAAGAGGCCTGATGAACAATTTCTTATTATCGTGGACGAGGCGCACCGTTACCGCAATGAATATACCGAAGATTACGCTATGCTGCACAATCTTTGCCAAGGCAATAAAGTGGTGTTGTTAACGGCTACCCCGTTCAACAATGACCCTGCCGACATCTATTCTATGTTGAAACTCTTTCAGATACCTACAAAGTCCACACTTAAAACAGTGGAAAATCTTAGTATCGAGTTCCGCGACCTTATCAGCCAATACAAGGAACTGCGCGAACTGCAACGACAAGGCAAACTCTCCAAGCAGGATGTGAAGAATGAAACCGCCAAGATAGCCCGTACCATTCGTTCAATTATCGGACCTTTGGTTATCCGTCGTTCTCGCATCGACCTTCAGCAGATTGACACCTACAAGGAAGACCTCAAAAAGCAAAAAATAGAGGTGGTTATTCCACAAGACCCTATTGAATTGACTTACGATCTCAAAGAGTTGAAAAACTTGTATCTGCGCACGCTTAACTTCATTTACGGAACAAAATCAAACGAAGAAGATTCTGACGATGGTGTTTACCGTTTTCAGGCGGCTCGTTACAAGCCGGTGCTGTATGTTCCCGAAGACAAACGCGAGGCATTAGCCAAGGATATAGAACGCCAAACGGGACTTGACGATGTAAACATGCTTATCGGTCGTCAAGCGAACGTGGCTAAATTTATGCGCCGTTTGTTGGTACGTCGCTTCGAAAGTTCGGTTGCAGCTTTCAAATCTTCGCTTGCCTTTATGATAAATTCTTCTCGTAATGTGCTTGATTGGATTGAGCGTACTGGAAAGATACCCGTTTGGAAAAAAGGAGGTATGCCCGATGTGGATGATTTCTACGAAAGCACCGATGACGGCATGGAGGAGATAGAAGATACGTTTGAAAAATATTCAGGCAAAGGTTTCTTTGTTATTGATATGAAGTTTGTCAATGACGAGTTTATCAATGACATGAAAGCCGACATCGCACTGTTGGAATCTATCTATTTGGAATGGTTTGGAGAGGAAGAGGTAATCAAGTTCGACCCGAAACTTGAATCGTTCATCCGTCTTGTTCGTGATAAACTCACCAAAGAGCCTAACCGTAAATTGGTTGTGTTTAGCGAGTTTTCCGACACAGTCAACTATCTTGGCGCAGCTCTGAAAGAAGCAAGACTGCCTGCGCTTAAATATACTTCGGCAGATGCTACTCCCTCTATGCGCCAAACCATTCGCAATAACTTTGATGCAAGTGTGAAGCAAGAAACGCAAGCCGATGATTACAAGGTATTGGTTGCCACCGATGCCATTTCCGAGGGTTACAACTTGCACCGTGCTGGAGCTATTTTCAACTATGATATACCGTACAACCCCACAAGGGTAATCCAGCGTATCGGGCGTATCAACCGTATTAATAAAAAGGTGTTCGACAACCTTTATATCTACAACTACTTCCCAACAGAGGTAGGCGAAACAGAAATCCGTGCTAAGGAAATATCCACCTTGAAAATGGCAATGATTCATGCCATTATGGGTGAAGATACAAAGGCATTGACTTCCGATGAAGAATGTACCGCTTTCTTCCGCGAGCGTTACCGTGCGGAAATCGAGCATTCCGAAACTGAATCATGGGACACCCCGTATCGTAGTTTCTTAGAGTCGGTTAAGGGAACAGACGAATACAAAGAGGCTTTGCAGATACCGCACCGCGCCCGGACGGGGCGCATCGTGGAGAAACCGCTGGGTGGTGTTATTCTTTTCGGGAAGAAAGGCGAAGACTTCGTATTCAAAATTTCCGATGGCGACCGCGAGCCGATAATGCTCTCTGCCGAAGAAGCCCTACAGCTCTTTGAAGCCGCACCCGAAGAAAAGCCGTTTGCTCCCACCGAGGGCTTCGACCAATTGTATCAGCGAGTGAAACTTTCGCTGTTCCGTAGCGATACAAAGAACCGCAACGACAAGAACATCTTGAAGGCAATTCAAAAAATCAATGCCATAAAAGTTAAGTTGCCTGAAGATTACTATTCCGACCTTTTGGCGGCTCTCGATGCGGAAGCATTGTCGGGCTACGAAGTGCGTTTCATCAATCAGATGAAACCGTCTGAGATTCAAAAATTATTCAAAGAGATACCTGCCGACTATCTTATGCGCTTGCTCGAAGTGCAAGCCAAAGTCGGCGAGGGTGACGAAACATTAATCATATCTGAAGAACTGCAACGATGATAGATTTTAGTAAAGCATATAGCCGTGCGGACTTTGTCAATTACCTCCGCCGTGATTTTCTTCCCGATGATTTCGAACAGGAAGAAAGTAATGTACCATTTTGGGCACATATGAACTATGCGTCTGCTGCCACTTGTTTAGGCAAGTCGAAAACGCTTGACCTTGTGGTCTATGAAATCAAGCACACCTCGCGTCACGATGCCCGTGTTGGTTTGTCGAAAGATGCGTTTCGTATGCTTGCCGGAGAGAAGCAATCCCGTGCTTTGGTGATATTTGTTCCTGAAGATGATGCAAACAATTACCGCTTCTCGCTGATTGAAATCCAACTTTCTATCGGAGAAAATGATAGTAACGTTACTCGTACTTATTCCAATCCTCGTCGCTATTCTTACTACCTTGGCAAGGGCATTGCTTGCTATACACCCAATAAATACCTAAACGAACTGGGCAGGGTCAAGGATGTTAAAGACCTCTTTGATCGTTTCTCTGTAGAAGTCCTTACCAAGGCTTTCTATCAAGAGCTGTCCGACTGGTATGCTTGGGCTATTAAGGTTATCTCTTTTCCTAACGACATTACCAAGCGTACTGATGATAAACTGCACAATCATGAAGGAGCAATCCGCCTTATCACTCGTCTAATTTTTGTGTGGTTCTTGAAAGAGCGTAAACTCATTCCATGGCAGTTCTTCGACCAAGAGTATATTGCCAACCATCTTATCAAGGGCTTCAATCCGCATAAAATTGACAACCTTTTCGGCAAATCAGAAGCCAGCGTTTATTACCGCGCTATCCTGCAAAACCTTTTCTTTGCAATGCTTAACTGTCCTATTACCAAGGATGGCAGTACCGAATTGACAGAACGCCGATTCAAGGACAACCGTTCGCAGTTTGATGATAATAAATTGATGCGCTACCGTGATGAGTTTAACGACCCTGACGAATTCTTGCGTCTTGCCAACGAGACAGTACCGTTCCTTAATGGCGGACTTTTCGACTGCTTGGACGAAAAACGCACGGGAATGTACTACGATGGGTTCAGCGAACGTAAGGAGTCTATGGCACAACTGATTGTGCCAGATTATCTTTTCTTCGGTGAGGAAGCCGGTAAGAATATCGACTTATCTGAGTTCTATGGCGATGCCAACAAAAAGAAAGTGTCCGCTCGTGGTATCATCGACATTCTCAAACGCTACAATTTCACAGTGGAGGAGAATATGCCGTTTGATAAGGATGTGTCGCTTGACCCGGAATTGCTCGGTAAGGTGTTTGAGAACTTGTTGGCATCTTACAACCCGGAAACCCAGCAAACCGCCCGAAAACAAACGGGTTCTTTCTATACTCCGCGCGAGATCGTGCAGTATATGGTCGATGAAAGTCTTATCGCTCACCTCAAACGCACAGTTGGTAATGAACTGGAGGACGAATACCGTAAGTTGCTTGCCTATGCCGACAGCGAAATCGTGCTCACCGAACAGCAGAAGTTGGCGATTATGCAGTCGCTCTACAACTGCAAGATTCTCGACCCGGCTTGCGGTTCGGGCGCATTTCCCGTGGGTGTGCTCCAGCAAATGGTACATATCCTCAAACAGATTGATCCAGATAATAGTCGTTGGAAGAATATGCTCCTGCAATTTGCCATTGATGAAACTTCCGAAGCATACCTCACTTCGACCGCCGAAGAAAGACGAGAAGCAGTCGCTGATATTGAAAGAGCTTTCGATGAGAATGTAAACTACCCGGACTATGCCCGTAAACTTCACCTCATCGAAAATTGCATTTATGGTGTAGATATTCAGCCAATTGCAATTCAAATTTCAAAGCTCCGTTTCTTTATTTCGCTCGTCATTGACCAAAAGCGAAATGATAATCCGGCTGATAACTTTGGCATTCGACCGCTCCCTAACTTGGAAGCTAAGTTTGTTGCTGCAAATTCGCTTCTCGGTTTGAAAAAGACGGAGGCAACTCTTTTTGACTCCGAAGAAATAAAGCAAAAAGATAGTCAACTGAAAATTGCCAAGCATAAGATTTTCAGTGCTCGCCGACCTGCGACAAAGGAAAAATGGCGCAAAGAAGTGGTTCGCTTGCGTCAGGAAATAGCCGACCTCTTACTTGACAAAGACTGCATCGGTAATGAGCAAGCAGCCCAGCTTGCTCAGTGGGATATGTTTGATCAAAATTCTTTCGCTCCTTTCTTTGATCCAGAATGGATGTTCGGTGTCAAAGAGGGCTTCGACATTCTTATCGCCAATCCACCTTATATTTCTACAAAAGGGGTTTCTACTGCCGATAAGAAATTATTCGAGGCGGAATTTGGTTTCTCTGATGACACATACAACCTGTTCTTTTTCAAAGGCTTTTCCTTGCTTTGTAAGGGCGGATGTATTACATACATTACTCCAAAGACATTTTGGACAACTCAAACCAAGCGCAATTTAAGAGATTTACTGCTTGCCAATACACTTAATTACGTGTTCGATACAGCCAATCCATTTGAAGCGGTGATGGTTGACACTTGCATTACCTCGGCTGTTAAGAATAAGCCTATTGCAGAAAATCTCGTGCGCTTTATGGACGGTCGTAAGAATTTATCACAGCCCGAATGTCTGATTGTAGCTCAATCGGTATATCTCAATACTCAAAATAGCGTAATATTCAAACCGTCCGCGTTGAATATGCGTATCTATGAGCTTTACGGTGAAAAGGTAAAAGCTCTATATGATAAGTGGTGGGACAAGATTAAGACTTCACGTGACATTGAAAAGAACAAACGCGAACTTGAAGAATATCGGGCGAGTCTGAAACCCGGTGATGTTGCACTTCTTGGGTGCTTGACCGAGGGAGGACAGGGCTTAGCAACCGCCAATAACGGTAAATACATTGCTGTAAGAAGCACTACTAAATGGGCAGACAACATCCGCATGTCCCGTCCTAAGAAACTGGCAGATTTCTTGGCTCGTACCCCGAAAGCTATTACCGCTGAAATGTACCGTTACCCATCGTATGCAGCTTTTTTGCAATCACTGTCAGAAGCTGAAATTGCAGAACTCTTTGATTCTCTCAAAGAGCAATATGGTCGTGACATTTTTGGTCAAGGTTATCTTTACAAGATTGTGGATGATTGCGAAATAGCAAATGTGGATTCTTTGACGGATGACGAAAAAGAGAACGGTATAGAAACAACCAAACCATACTATGTGCCTTATGATAAAGGAGATAAAGACGGAAATCGATGGTATCTTGAAACTCCATTCGCTATTGCGTGGTCTAAGGAGAATGTCCGTTTTTTGAAGACAGATCCGAAAGCTCGTTACCAAGGTTATACGTTCTATTTTAGGGAGGGACTTTGTTGGAGTGACATTAATACGACTTTTCTTAAGTGTAGAATTAAGCAAAAGAGTATTCATGACGTAAAAAGTATGAGTATTTTTGGCGTGTGCGACAAAGTTCCCGAAAAATACATTTTATGTGTAATTAATTCGACACTGATTAGCTATTATGTTGATACTTTTGTAAATAACACTCAGACTTTTCAAATAAACGATGCTCGTCAACTCCCAATTATCGTTCCTACATCTGAACAATTATCATTTTGTAGCGCTTTGGCAAAAGCTGCAATAGCGCAAAAAATAAAAGGGAACGAGTCATCAAACATACAAAAACAATTGGATGATTTTATAGAAAATCAAATCTTTGGTTTAGTATAGGGAGGGTTTTTGTTGGATAGATGTCAACTCTACATACCTTAAAGCCAGAATTAAAGCAAATGGCGTTTTTGATGTTTTGAGTATGAGCCTATTCACAATGACAAACCTTCCTGACTGGTACTATGTAGCCCTAATAAATTCAGAATTTATTAGCCTATATGTTGACAATTTTATCAACAACACTTCT
>OGQA01000338.1_pt1 | contig 26309 bp, 17 predicted proteins | sample 1553011 | NCBI WGS metagenome assembly OGQA01 (sample SAMEA2580256, study PRJEB22360) | human gut metagenome | biome: human gut; feature: human-associated habitat; material: faeces | place: Denmark | collected 2008/2010 | reverse complement strand
ACTGAACACTTCCAACCCTAGACAAGGTGTTGCACTTCTATTTAGAACCCGGGTTTGCCGGCACGCCGGTAACATGAATTTCAGGTGAACAACCCAATGAACAGTAGAACAACTTGAGGTTGCCATTACCTACGTTGAAGTGGGGAACAAGTACTGGAATAATACACTGGTACAGGTTGCAATAAGCAAGCATGAAAGGCTAGAGAAATGCGCGTTATTTTCAACGAGGAGCTGAAGCAGGTTGCTGACGACCTCGACCGTATGGCGCAGAACGTGCGCAAGGCGATCAAAGGCGCTGAGGAAGCCCTGCTGAATCAGGACGTTGAAGCCGCACAGACTGTGATTGACGGCGACATCGAGATTGATGCCCTGGAGTCCTCTGTGATCGACCAGTGCGTCAAGCTGCTCGCCAAGCAGAACCCGGTGGCCACCGATCTGCGTGTGGTCGTTTCCACCATGCGTCTGGCTTCCACGTTCGAGCGTATGGGCGATCTTGCCCGCCACGTGGCCGAGGCCGCTCGCCGCACCTACCCGGCCGCCGCGATTCCCGAATCCGCTCAGCCGGTGTTCGCCGAGATGATCGACTTCCTGGACAACACCGCTGACCAGCTGGTGGCCATGCTCTCCGATCGCGATGCCAAGACCGCCGAGGCCATCATCCTGGCCGACGACAAGCTGGACAACCTGCACCACCAGACCTTCGATCTGGCGCTGTCCGATGACATCACCCGTCAGCAGACCGTGGATATCGTGCTGCTGGGCCGCTTCCTGGAGCGTCTCGGCGATCATGCCGTGTCCGCCGCCCGCCGTGTGGTGTACATCGTCTCCGGCTTCGACCCCACCAAGGAGCCGACCCGCGACGAGGGCACCGACATCGACTGATTGGGGCTTGTCCTCACATTGGGCGAATAACTGAACACTTGTCCTCCTATGGTTTGAGGAGGATGCCCGAAAGCGGCGATCCGGCTACGGCTGGACGCCGTTTTTTGTTGCTTTTGGGCGGTACACCGGCGTATCCATGGGGCGGCAAAACACCCATAGGGCGGTAACTTGCCCATGGGGCGGTTTGAAGGATATGTGAAACCGCGGAATTAAGCCATTCTGGCATACCGCCCCATGAGGGTTTTACCGCCCCATGGGGTAATCACCGCCCCATGGGGGATTTGGCAGGCATAGCAAAGGGGAGCCGCACGTTATGTGCGACTCCCCTTACAGCTTGTACCGTGTTAGCGGCTTAGGCTCACTTCTGGCCCTGAGCGGCGACAGCGGCGGCACCGGCAGCAGCAGCCTCCGGGTCCAGGTACTCGCCACGCGGCTTGATCGGCTTGAAGTTCTCGTCCAGCTCGTAGAGCAGCGGGATGGCGGTCGGGATGTTGACCTTGGCGATCTCTTCCTCAGACAGGTTGTCCAGCATCTTGACGATGGCGCGGAGGGAGTTGCCGTGGGCAGCAATCAGCACGGTCTTGCCGGCCTTGAGCTCCGGCTCGATAGCGGACTCGAAGTACGGCTTCACACGCTCAACAACGTTGGCCAGGCACTCGGCTTCCGGAACCGGATCGCCGGCGTAGCGCGGGTCGTTGTTCTGGGCGTACTGGTCGTTCGGGTCGATCTCGGGCGGCGGGGTGGCGTAAGAACGGCGCCACAGCATGAACTTCTCGTCGCCGTACTCTTCGCGGATCTCGGTCTTGTTCTTGCCCTGCAGAGCGCCGTAGTGACGCTCGTTGAGACGCCAGTCACGCTGAACCGGAATCCACAGACGATCTGCGGCATCCAGAGCGATGTTGGCGGTGTTGATGGCGCGACGCAGCAGGGAGGTGAACACGATGTCCGGAAGGACGTTCTTCTCCTTGAGCAGCTCGCCGCCACGCTTGGCTTCGGCTTCACCCTGCTCGGTCAGCGGTACGTCGACCCAGCCGGTGAACTGGTTAGTTTTATTCCATGCGCTCTGTCCATGACGGAGCAGTACTAGTTTATAAGTCATACGGTTCAGTCTACAGCCGCGTGCGCCCAAACACGAGTATTCGTCTTATTATTTCGCTCTCAGAGCGTCACGGAAACCGCCAGCACCACCGCAAACAGCAAGGTCTGGAAGCTGGCGGCGGGCAGAGCCGGGCGGAATTGACGTTTATTCACGCTGGAGACCATGCGCACAGGTATTCCGACGCCCGAGATCAACAGCACTGCGCCCCACGGCCACCATAGGGTCGCGCACATGAGCAGGGCTATGGCCCACGCGGCCACGCAGCACACAATCAGCAGCGTACGCGCGCCGGACTCCCCCAGCCGTACGGCCAGCGTGTGTTTGCCATGCTCACGATCCTCGTCGATGTCACGGATATTGTTCACCATCATGATCAGGCAGGAGAACAGGCCAGCCGCCACAGCACCCAATAGTCCGCCGACGTCCACCGTGCCGCACAGCGCGTATTCGGTGCCCAATACCGCAGCCAAGCCGAAGAACAGGAACACGCCGACTTCTCCCAGCCCGACGTATCCATACGGATGCTTGCCACCGGTGTAGAACCAGCCGGCCAGCAAGGAGGCCGCGCCCACGGCCAGCAACCACCATGCTTGGGCGAGCACGACCGCCACAACACCGCATATGCAGGCGATGGCGGCGCAAATCATCGCCGCGAACAGTACATGCTTGGCCGGTACCAGTCCGGATGCGGTCAGTCGCTGGGGTTTGCCTGATTTCGATTCGTCCGTGTCACGCCCGGCGTCAGTGCCGCGGATGCCGTCGGAATAGTCGTTCGCATAGTTGACGGCGATTTGCAGGAACAGCGCGACTAGCAGGCACAGGATGGTCACCGGCCAGAATCGGTCCATCAGCAGGGTCTGCTGTTCACGGGCCGTGGCGCAGGAGGCCGGTTCTGGATATATTGCGATGCAGGTGCCCGACCGCTCGATATGCACGTACGCCATCACCGCCCCAACCATCACCGACGCGATGGAAGTGACCAAGGTCTTGGGACGCGCGCCCCGAACCCACAAGCCGATAGACATAAGCAATCCCTTTCATATATAACTCTGGCTCCCCTCTCTGAGGGGAGCCAGAGTATGCCTAATCAGCCAACGAGCGGCTTGACCAGCGGGAAGGTGATGGTCTCGCGAATCGTGGCACCGGTCAAGGCGATAAGCAGTCGATCAATGCCCATACCCATACCGCCGGCCGGAGGCATGCCCACGCCGAGAGCCTCGAGGAAGTCCTCATCGATGTCGCAGGCCTCTTCGTCGCCGGCGAGTGCGTCCTTGGCCTGGGCCACGAAACGCTCACGCTGCACGATCGGGTCGTTGAGCTCGGAGTAGCCGGTAGCCAGCTCGAAGCCGCGCACGTAGAGATCCCACTTCTCCACCACGCCGGGCTTGGTGCGGTGGCCCTTGACCAGCGGGGAGGTTTCGACCGGGAAGTCACGCACGAAGGTGGGCTCGTAAAGCTTGTCCTCGTAGAAGTGCTCCCACAGGTGTTCGACGAGCTTGCCGTGGTTCTCCACGTCGTCGCGTTCCACGCCGAGTTTGTCGGCGATCTCGCCCAGGTGCTCCACGGAGGTGCCGGGGTTGTCCGGACCGCCGTTCGGCACGATTTCCTCGCCCAGGGCCTCGGAAAGGGAGTCGTACATGCTGATGGTCTTCCATTCGCCGCCGAAGTCGTATTCGGTGCCGTCGAGCAGGGTGACCTTGTGCGAGCCGTAGACGTCCATGGCGGTCTTCTGCACGAGCTCCTTGACCAGCTGGCCGATGGAATCATAGGTGCCATAGGCCTGGTAGGCCTCGACCATGGTGAATTCGGGGGCGTGCGTGGCGTCGACGCCCTCATTGCGGAAGTCACGGTTGATTTCGAACACGCGATCGATGCCGCCGACCAGGCAGCGCTTGAGGAACAGTTCCGGGGCGATGCGAAGGTACAGGTCAAGGTCGAAGGCGTTCATGTGCGTGGTGAACGGGCGGGCGGCCGCGCCACCGTGCAGGGTCTGCAGCATCGGGGTTTCGACCTCGAGGAAGTCGTGGTCGTCAAAGGTGCGGCGCAGGGAGGCCACGGCCTTGGAGCGGTTGCGCACCATGTTGCGGATGTTCTCGTCCGCGATCATGCCGATGTACGGCTTGCGGGTGCGGGTGTCTTCGTTCAGGTCCTTGTGCAGGGCCGGCAGCGGCTGCAGGGCCTTAGAGGCGATAGCCCACTCAGTGGCGAATACGGACAGCTCGCCGGTCTTGGAGGCGATGACGCGGCCCTTGAGGTACAGGTGATCGCCAAGGTCGACGAGCTGCTTGAACTGCTTGAGCGAGTCGGCGCCAATCTCCTTCTTGGAGATCATGCCCTGAATCTTGGTGCCGTCACCGGCGGACAGCTGCACGAAGCACAGGCCGCCCGCGTTGCGCAGGAACAGCACGCGGCCAGCAATGCCGACCATGTCTTCGGTCTCTTCGCCAGCCTCGAGCTTGCCGTCATACTTGGCGCGGACCGCCTCGATGGTGTCGGTGACGTCCAAGTGCACCGGGTAGGGGGCGATGCCGGCCTCGAGCATCATCGCGCGCTTGGCCACGCGCATCTGCACCTGCTCGGGGTGGGCCAGCGGGCCGAACTCCTTGTTGGAGGGGTCCACGGCTTCGTCCAGCGTGGCACCGGACTTGATCTTCTCGCGGATGGTGGCGTCCTGCTTGAGCAGCATTTCCGCACGTTCGACGGTGCTCATCTGCGGGACGGCCGGGGTTTCATTCTCAGTGTTTTCGGTATTTTCGACAACTTCAGCCATGATTCATCAGTGTACGCAAGGCCGGCGATTATGAGCCCGGCAGACCGCACGGCCATCTGAACACCCGCTCACATGACGCAAAACCGGCTCTGCACAAGGCTTGAGAGACCTGTACACATGGCGAATCCACCATCACGCAACACTCGCGACATGCCGATTTGCATTGTCCACCACCACAATGTAATATCTACATCTGTTGCCAAACGGGCTGTAGCGCAGCTTGGTAGCGCGCTTCGTTCGGGACGAAGAGGCCGCGGGTTCAAATCCCGCCAGCCCGACAACTGGACCGGATTGTTGAGAAATCAGCAATCCGGTTTTTCGTTTCCTGTCCCAACAATCAAACCAAGCGATCGAACAGCGGTAAACAACCCGCCGCACACAGCGACAAACCACATCACGGCAAGCCCCCGTATTTGTTGGCGGACCACCGTAATATATCGCTCGAATCAATCGATTGCCGCACTGTTTTTGTAAGTAATACTGAAGTAATTAGAGGAACCATGAAGAAGAGTCTGCTTGCACTGGCTTCGGGCGCGTTCATTCTCGGTGCCGCCGAGTTCGTGATGATGGGCATTCTGCCGCAGGCCGCGGCCGCCACCGGCGTGGACATCCCCACCGCAGGCCATTACATTTCCGCGTATGCGATCGGCGTGTGCTTCGGCACACTGATTCTGGTATTCGGCCGCAAGGTGCCGCCGAAGGACCTCATCATATTGTTTATGGTGATTGCCTTGGTGGGCAATCTGGCTTCCGCATTCTCCGTCAATGCCGCCATGCTGGTCGTCGCACGATTCGTCGCCGGCCTGCCGCACGGCGCATTCTTCGGCACAGCCACACTCATCGCCAAGACTCTGGCGGAGGAAGGCAAGGAGGCGCAGGCCGTATCCGTGATGGTCACCGGACAGACCGTGGCCAATATGCTCGGCGTACCGGCGGGCACCTTGATGGCCGAGTTCCTTTCCTGGCGTCTTGCCTTCGGCATTTTGGCCGCTTGGGCGGCAATGACGATTGTGCTGGCGTCGGCGTGGATTCCGTACGTTGCACCGATCAAGGACGCAGGCATCGCCGGTCAGTTCAAGTTCCTCACCCGCCGTGGCCCGTGGGTGATTTTGGCCGCCGTGTTCACCGGCAATGCCGGTGTGTTCTGCTGGTGGAGCTACGTCTCCCCTTGGCTGCAGAAAACCGGCGGATGGTCGTCTTCCCTGGTGCCGATGCTGATGATGCTTGCCGGCTTTGGTATGGTCATCGGCGGTCTGCTTGGAGGTCGTCTGACCGACCATTGGAGGCATGCCGGCGCGGCCGCAATAGGTCAGTCCATCTCCTGCCTCGGCTTGTTGCTGGTGCTTATCACTCCGGGTAATCAGCCGATGACCGCTGTACTGACGTTCTGGATCGCCATCGGATTGTTCTTTACTTCCGCTCCACAGCAATTGCTGATGACCGAAGCCGGCCAGGGCGGCGGCGAGCTGATCGCCGGCGCGGCTGTACAGGTGGCGTTTAACTTCGGCAATGCCATCGGCTCGATTGTCGGCGGCGCGATGCTCACCACCTTCTCGATGAACTATCGCTATACCGGCCTGGGCGGTATGCCGCTGGCTCTGCTTGCCGTAGGGCTGCTGGCCTTCTACTCGTGGCGCTGCGAAACCGATACCGACGCCATTCACCGCTTGCGCGAAACCAAGGTGGACTGAGACCAAGCTCACAGCAAACTCCCTGACGTGTTTGTTCACAGTATTAATAGACTGAAATCAGACACGATTCAGGGAGGTCTGGCGGTATGGATGAGGAAGCACTGCTCAAACAATTCGCCGCGCAATTCGCGCATGGTCCAGACGATGCCGACGACACCGATGCGGCGGCCGCAGCACAAGGTGCCGATTCCACGGCGAACCAGGTTGCGGACGATGCCGATCAATCGCCCGCAACCTTTGATACCCAACAATTCCTGAACGGACTGGACGCGATTTTCGATCGCCACACGGCCGCCACCGAAGCCGGCCCGTACTTGGAACAGGCGATGGTGGACGCGGAAAACGCCGGCGACGAGGCCGGACTGCTCACCGTGCTCAACGAAACGATGGGCTTCTATCGCTCGCAAGGTCGGCACAAGGAGAATCAGTGGATTGTGCAGCGAGCGCTGGAACTGGCCGCTCGTATGGGCTTGACCACCGGCACATCCGAGGCGTGGGCCATCACGCTAATCAATTGCGCCACCTCGATGCGCGCGGCCAAACAATACGATCAGGCCGAGGATTTGTATCATCAGGCGCAGAGTGTCTGCCGGCATTCGCTGGCGCCCACCGACCGTAGGCTCGCAGCACTGCACAACAATCTGTCGATGCTCTACAGCGAGACGAATCGGCCCGACAAGGCGGAACTGGAGTTGCGTGAAGCGCTGCGCATTATCGAAGCCTCGAGCGTGAACCCGGACGCGGATATCGACGTGTCCAGCTCGCACACGAATCTGGCGTTGACCCTGCTGACCGAACACAAGTTGGAGGACGCGCATTGGCATGCAGCCAAGGCGCTGGAAATCTATCGCACCGGCCATCTGGAACATTCCGCGCATTATGCCTCCGCACTGGCGGGCTTCGCGCAGGTGTGCTTTGCCGAGAGACGGTATGCGGATGCGGTTACTGGATACCGGCATGCGCTGGCCGTGATCGAGGAATGTTACGGCAAGGACACCGATTACTGGCGTATCACCGCCGACAATCTGCGGCAGGCCGAGGAAGCGGCGGCGCAGGCCGGGGTGACGGTTGACAATGCAGGTGTTGCCGGCGATGCAGGCGCGCTGCCCCAGTCCGGCTCGCGGCTGCCGAACAGCCCGGCACAGGGCAAGACCGGTGCGAACGCGGCATCTTCCCCATCCACCGTTTCGGTGTCGACCGGTTCTGCGGGCGCGGCCGAGGCCGTTTCCGCATGCCCGGTGTCCGGACTGAAGCTGGCCCGCGCGTTCTGGACGCAGATGGGCAAGCCGATGATTGCGGCGAAGTATCCGCAGTATGCCGGGCGTATCGCCGCCGGTCTGGTGGGTCATGGCTCGGAATGCTACGGATTCGATGATGCGTATTCGCAGGACCACGATTTCGGCCCGCGCTTCTGCCTGTGGCTTACGGATGAGGATTACGCGGCCATCGGCGAGCAACTTGAGGCCGATTACGAGGCGCTGCCGCGCAAGTTCAGCGTGGATGCGCAAGGCCGCGTGACGTTCGAGGCGCATGCCAGGTCCGATGCTTCCGGAGCATTCCCCTCCGCAGGTGCAGGCTCCACCGTCATACCCGATGCGGCAAACGCACCCACCCCCGGCACCGCTACGCACGATACCGCCACTGCCGAGTCAGGCGCGGCGTCCTCTGATGTGGCGGAAGCGATGACGACTCCGATTGATGCACCGCTCTCCCCCGTCACGCCGCGCGCACAGGGCGCGAATCGCCGTGACGGCGTGTTCCGCATCGGTGACTTCTTTGAGTCGATCACCGGGTATCGCACTGCGCCGGCGCAGACCGCGCCGCATGAGTGGCTAATGCTTCAGGAATCGACCTTGGCCGCCGCCACCAATGGCGAGGTGTTCGCCGATCCCACCGGTCTGTTTTCCAAGACGCGCCAAGGGTTCAAGAACATGCCCGACGATGTGCGGCTCGCGCTGATCTCCAAGCGACTCGGCATGATCGCCCAGGCCGGTCAATATAATCTGCCGCGTTCGTTGAAGCGCGGCGACGGCGCGGCCGCATGGCTGTCCATCCACGAGTTCGTGCAGGCCACCGCCTCGTTGGTGTTCCTGGTTAACGTGCCGATGGTGGTGGGCTATATGCCGTATTACAAGTGGCAGTTCGCAGCATTGCGCAAGCTGTCTGGCTCGATGTTCGCGCTGTTGCCGAACGTGGGCGAACAATTGGAAACCGTGATGCGATTGAGTTCGGCAGCCTGCTATGGCGGGGCCGGATTTGGCGAAGGCGGCAAGGGCGCGGCTCCAGCAATCGAGAAAATCAACGATATTGTGGAGCAGATTGCGGTGGATATCGTCAAGGAACTCAAACGCGAACACCTGACCACGTCCGGCGAGACCTTCCTCGAATGGCAGCGCCCGTATGTCGAGGACCACATCGCCTCCGATGATCCGGTGCTTAAAAGTTTGTAGATTCAAGCTCCCTCTGTCACGGCTTCGCCGTGCCATCTCCCTCATCAGAGGATTAGTGAAAGGAACGTCGATGACCAACGAACTGACTGATGATGAACTGCGCGAGGCTATTGTGCGTCATGAATGGGATCAGTTCCAGCGCACCAACAATGAGGGTGGACGCGCGGCATGCCAAGGCAACTGGCCGGTGTTCCACCAGATGCGGTTGGCCCAGTTCCTCACATGGGAGCGGCCATTACTCACCAGCTATGCCGCTGATCTTGACGCGGCCGACCACGTGGGCCGCAACCTCGTGACCGAAAAATACGGCCGCATGATGGCCTCCACCGCGCCGGAAGATTTCACGAAGAACATAGAGCCGTATATTCCGCGTCTCTCTGAAGAGCGCGCGGCCCGTCAGGAACAGGTCATCGCCCAGCAGGTCGCCTGGGCCAAGGATTTCCGCGAGCGCTACCCCAAGCTCGGCGAGGCGATGCGCGCACTCACCACCACCGAAGACACACCATCTGCCACCTCATTCGAAACCTATCTGCGCGGCGAGCTTGGTACGTATTCCGACCAGACCTTCGAACGTTACGAAGCGATGATTGGCGAGCGCGCCGCAGCCAGCCCGCAACGCAATATCACTGAGGAAACCTTGTTGCACACAGTCCAGCTCGGCGGTTTCGACACCTTAGAGGAGGCCGAAGCCTCCCAAGCGTAATACTCAGCCATTCACTGTGTATCGGACACCCCGACTGATGTACGTCGGCCGGCCATACCCAGGCCAACGCAATCTGCCGATCGCCCCACACCCAGACCACCAACGCAGCCTGCCCGCCAGGCCCCATTTACCAGCGCACATCGGCAGAATTACAGCGAGAATAGGCCCCAAAATGCCAGTGTCATCAGTGTGGCGAGAGTGCCGAGCGCTACCATCACGCATATGACGCGCCGCACACCGACGATATCGGCGCGGCAATACCAGACACGTTCCATTTCCCAAGCAAACAGCACCACCAACAGCATGGTCGCTATTCGCAGCACCACCCATCCGACGGCAAACAGCCGCGGTTGAGGCATAACCAATACAGCCGATACGCCTACGGCGCTCATATAGCCATACAACAGCACGGTAATCACCATTACCGCTGTGCCGATACCGGCAGATAAGCCGGCAATGCCGTGCAACGTACGCTGTTGGGCGGCTCCCAGCCCACTCGGCGTCGCATGCATGGCCCGCACAGTCGCCACACTACGTCGCCCGGCCAGCAACGTCTGTAGCCAAGAAAACACAGTCAAGCCAATACCTAATATCGCCGCCATCACGATCAGCACGGGCCCTGCCACCATCAGACCGGCCAGCACGCCGAGCGAGCCGACGATACCGGATCTGGTACGTTGCGGCGCGGCGAAGCGCTGGTGAGGTGTCGCACCGGCGACTTGGGGCGTTGCCCATCCATCGGCTTTGGTTCCGGCAGTCACACCGTTCACCCAATTTTCCAGCGCTTGCGTATAGCCTTCGGCCAATGGCAGGTTCGGGGTGAATAAGCCCTCACCAGCCCGCATCTGATGGTTGCCGGCGAAATAGCGTACGGTGACGTTCTCGTTGCCGGACTTGTTGGCCGTGGCGATGATCCGCTGCGCCCCCTGTTCGATGGGCATGGCCGTATCGTAGGTGCCGTAGTTCACCAGCACCGGCATGGTGAGGGATTTCAGATACCGGTCGGCATCAAAGTCGGCATAGGCCAGATCGAATGGCGCGTAGTCCAGCGACATCAATTTGGCCATGTCTTTGACCACGGGCTTGGGCGCGCCGGCCTCATGCGTATAGGCGCTGACAGCCATGGCCATTTGCTCACGTCCATTGAACACCGGTGCGGATGTAAGTATGGCAAAGGCAATGTCTTGCCGTTTCGAGGTTAGAATCGTGGCGATCCAGGTGCCTTCGGATTCGGCGTAGATGCCGGTTTTGGCGGGGTCCACGCCGATTCTGCCACGCAACACGTCGAGCGAACGCCCGTATTCGCGAGCAAAACGCGGGTAGTCGCGATGCAGCACGGTGTAGTTGTCGTTGCGCTTGGCCGGCACCAAGGTCACGATACCGGCAGAGGCCATGGCGTTGGCGATATCGCCGAAATCCTCGGCACCACTGGTACCGGACCCGTGAATGAACAGACAAGCCGGGCGTGGCCCGGGAGCGCCGACCGGTTCACGTAGTACGGCGGGTAGCGTGACGCCGTCGCCGGTCTTGATGGATAGTCGGGTTTCACGCGTACGATATCGCCCCTCGTGGGGAATGTTCACATGGGCAGGGGTGATGGTGGTGTCGGCAGAAGCGATAACGATGTGCTTGGTGTAGGGCCGTGTGTTCCATTGCGGCATCATCGCCCAGCCAAGTGTGGCGAATACCAGCGTCATCGCCATCGCGGTGACGATGACGCTCGCTACCCGCCGCACCGAAATCCGCTTCATAGTTACTATGCCTCCCCCCCCATCAGCATAGAACGGTCGGCTCTTATCGGTCGGCTCCCGTCATAATGTGCTTCTACTGGGACCGTAATGCAATGGTTTGTAACGCTATTTTCTCTTCTTGACGGCACCGACTATGGCCCATACAACGGCCACTATTACCAGAATCAGTCCCACTACGGCGCAAATAATAGCCGTCAGCAATTGCGGATTCGGCGAGAACAACGAAATCATCCGATCCGGAGATATGTACCCGAAAACCAGCGCGATCACGCCGATAATCACGCCTAATAGTCCGAATACCACAGTAGGCGCGCTGGTGCTCTGTTTCTGGATGTTCTTGGCACTCTTGACATCCTTAGCATTCTGGACGTTCTTGGCGCTCTGGACGTTCTTGGCGCTCCCCCCAGGCTGGCATGGTTTGCCGGCGGTCTGAGACTGCCCATAGGGAGGTCGTGCTGAAGATGCTGCGTACATCGGCACATCATCGGCAGATGGAATCGGCCCACCATCTCCCTCCACGGCATCGGCAACTGTTTCCAGGGCAATCCGATCTGTGGTTGGTTCGATGGGCGATGGAGAGGCAGCTGTTGCCTGCGTATCCACATCCGAGACCGACGCATCCGCATGATTGTCGGGGACGGGCAGCACAGCCGTTTCGTCATCATCCGCTGCGGATGGCAGCACCGTGGTATCGGTTCGGTCATCGACGGTCACCATGGTTGTGGTCGCGGTGGTCGCGTCGGTTTCGGAAGGTATGGCCGTGGTCGGTGTCGCATCCTCGATGGAGGCGAATTCCTTGGTTTCATCAGTCATGATTCCATCTCCTAGTTGCAACGGCTTGATCATTCCGATTGCTCGGTTGTGTTCTTGCTTGTACTGTTGCCGTCGTATATATCGGCAAGCGGCTGGAACGTAGAGCCTTCCCAATCGGAGGCGTACACCACGTTGACACGTGCTTCCACCACATAGGGAATATTGATTTTTAATTCTGGGCCGTTGTCCGGCATGGCGGATTCCTTATACAACCATTCGTGATCAGGCCCATTGGTGGCACTTTCAGCTTCGAAGAAAACAAAGCTTGGACCCATGTAGTTGTTGTATACCATCTCGTATTTGCCGCCAACGTCACTCGAAGTGGAGTAGTAGGAGTCGGCGGTGCCGAAGGCGTAAGTGCAGGAATCCGGCAGAACGATATGCACTTGCGCCTGTGTTGCGGCTATGGTGATGGTACCGACCGGGCAATTACTGATGGAAGTTTTGCCATCCAGCATCTTCACCGTGTGCGGTCCATGTGTCTTGTCCCAATCGGACCAATCAATGATTGCCTGATCGGTGTTGTAGTTTTCACCGCTGAACGCCACACCTTGCTGCAATGTTTCAAACGTGGCATCGCTGGCATCGGCAACGAAGATGCCATCCTTTTGCACATCGTTCATGCCGTCGCTGTTTCTCGCACTGACGGATTGGCTCAGTGAAACAACAGTATTGATGCCGCTGGCACCAAGATCACGGTAGTACACGCCATACGTGCCTGAAACGATGGTCATGCAGAGCGCGCATCCACCGGCAACCAGTCCGAGAGGAATCAGACCACCGGTACGCCGTCCTCTGAATCCGAAAATGATGACCACCAGCCCCATCACTATGCATACTGCGGCAATCCAGATGGTGCCCAGACGCATAATGCCGATAATGCCCATGTCGTTTACCCAAATCAGTCCCATCAGACCGGCAAAGGAGAGGAAGGTAAGGCCCAGTATGCTCAAGACCACGATTGGGCCCGCCGGCTTGCGGCGCTTGGACTCGGTGGGGGCATAGGCCGTCGCATTCATACGGTCGGGGGCAAACGGCCCGTTGGGTACTGTGCCGGGCATCGCGCCGGGCACAGTACCCGGCATCACGCTGGGCATCGACTGATAGACAGGCTGTGAAACAGGCTGTGAAACACTAGGCGCGGTTTGTGAAACAGGTTGTGAAACAGGTTGTGGAAAAGGTTGCGGAGCTGAATACAAAGGAGATTGAGGTACTGGTTGCGCGGCTGGATATGAGACAGGCTGTGGAGCTGGATATGACACAGGCTGTGGAGCTGGATATGACACAGGCTGTGAAACCGGTCGCGGCGCAGATGCCCCGAATCCGTACCCTTCCTGCTGGCGAATGCCGCTTTTGGCCAACAGCCATAGCGCTAAGGCGGCGAGCGCAATACAACCCCACCCCGCACCTGGAATCACGATTGCCACGGCGAGGAACAGGAAGCATCCCAGACAATTCCAGTCCCATTGGCCGGCAATGAGGTCCTCGGCCAAGATGCGCCCATCGCGTACATCCGGCATCAGAAACCAGCCGAGTGCGTACAGAGCTGCGCCAAAACCGAAGAACAATGTACATACAATCACCAACGCACGTACTAATGTGGGGCTCCAGCCAAGCCGTAAAGCGATGCCGCTGCATACGCCGCCGATCCACCGGTCGTCGCCGCGAACCAGTCCACTGGATCGCACCCAAGTGAAGAAGCGTCGCGATGTCTTGTTTTTTTGCGGACCAGGCTGCGGCTGTGGCTGATATGGATTCGCGTTTGGATTGCTCATGATTCCATTACACCGCCCGACCACTGCCACAACGCTCGGGGAACACCCTGATTGTTCCCTGAACACCGGGTAAAACCCCGGCCGCAACGCCCTGAGCGCGGCACAATAGGAGTATGACGTCATCTCCCGAACCATTGCTGCCCGCGCGCATGCCGTTGATGCGCCCCCGGCAGGGCCGTTGGCTCACCGGCGTGTGCAAGGGCATCGCCCTGCACTTGGGCATCGGCGTGGCATGGGTTCGGATTGCGTTCATCGCACTGACCGTCCTCTACGGCGCAGGCATCATCGCTTATGTATTCCTGTGGGTGTTCATGCCTGCCGGAGACCCGGTGGCGGCTGCGGCTCGCACAGTGCCCGTTGATCAGGCGCCGCTTGCGCGAGGCAATCAGCCACTTGCCGCTCATGACGACGAATCGGCAGCCGCACCGGAATCATTGTCCGAGGCCATCCAACGTGCTCCGAAACCGGCCGTCGTGGCATTGGCCGGTTTCGCGTTGATGGCCACTGGACTGTTGCTCACCAGCACCGGTGCGGATGTCCAGATTGTGTTTCCGCTGCTGGTAGGGTTGGGCGGCATCGCACTGGCATGGATGAATCTTAGTCCGCGAGGCACGCAGCTGTTGTCTATGTTGGGCGGCATCGCACTGATTTTCATGGGATGGGCATTGTATGTGCATAATGTCAGCATTCCTGGGTGGGGCACCTCTCCTCGACGCATTGTTGCCAGCGGATTCGTGATGATCGTCGGTATCGTGGTGGCGGTGATGCCGTGGGCGAACGCGATGCTGCAACGACTCACCCACGAGCAGGCATTGAAGGAGCGCGAAGAGGAGCGCGCGGACATGACCGCCCATCTGCATGATGGCGTGCTGCAAACGTTGGCGCTGATTCAGCTGAACTCCGAGGAACCGACCACCGTATTCGCCCTGGCGCGTAGCCAAGAGCGCGAGCTGCGCGAATGGCTGTATCAGGAACGTTCCACATCGGATCGTTCGGTGGGAGCCGGATTGAAGCAGATCGCCGCCGAGGTGGAGGACGAGCACGGCAAGCCGATTGAGGTGGTCACCGTGGGCGACGCGCGGCCGAGCGCCCAGACCGATGCGCTGCTGGACGCCACCCGTCAGGCGTTGGTCAATGCGGTCACGCATGGCGGCGAGCCGGTGTCTTTGTATTGCGAGGCCAGCGACACGATGGTTGAAGTGTTCGTGCGCGACCATGGCGAAGGCTTCGATATGGACGCCATTCCGCCCGACCGGCTGGGCATCCGCGAATCGATTATCGGCCGCATCAAACGGCGCGGCGGTACAGTGGAGATAGTGTCCAGGGCCGGCTGGGGCACCGAGGTCAGAATGCATATGCCGATCGCGCTGAAAGCGGCGCAGGGAGAACATCGATGAGCGAGAACGAGACAGCCAAGATTCGTGTGGCCATGGTCGATGACCATGAGATGTTCCGTGCGGGCGTAATCGCCACGTTGCGCGATTCCTTCGATATCGTCGGCCAAGCGGCGGACGTGCCCGGTTCGGTGGCGATGATCGCACAGACCAAGCCGCAGGTGGTGTTGCTGGATGTGCATGTGCCCGGCGGCGAGGGTGGCGGCGGTGCCGAGATCCTCGCCAAATCGCGGCCCTACTCCCCCACTACCGTGTTTCTGGCATTGTCGGTTTCGGATGCGCCGCAGGATGTGGGGGCGGTGATTCGCGCCGGCGCCCAGGGCTATGTGACCAAGACGATTACCGGCGCTGATTTGATTTCATCCATCAAGCAGGTGCATGAGGGCTATGCCGTGTTCTCGCCAAAACTGGCCGGTTTTGTACTTTCGACCTTCCAGGGTGTGCCGGCGGCGGGGTCTGATGGCGGCGCTGATGGTGCGGCACGGGCTCATGATGAGGAGCTGGACCGGCTGTCCGCCCGCGAGCAGGAGGTCATGCGGCTGATCGCGCGTGGTTACACATATAAAGAGGTGGCGGCCGAACTGTTCATTTCGATCAAGACGGTCGAAACGCACGTGAGCTCGGTGCTGCGAAAGCTTCAGCTTTCGAATCGCACCGAGCTCACCCGCTGGGCCGCCGATAGGCGCATCGTGTGATGAAACGACAATGAGCTCCCTCATCAGAGGGAGCTCATCTGCTCATATCACTCCGCGTCGCGGAAACCGTTGGGGTTCTTGGTCTGCCAGTTGAGGGAGGAGGCGGCCATGTCGTCGATGGTCAGCTCGGCCTTCCAGCCAAGCTCCTTCTCCGCCTTGGAAGCGTCGGCGTAGCAGGCGGCGATGTCACCGGGGCGACGCGGCTTGATCGCGTACGGAATCGGATGACCGGCGGCCTTCTCGTAAGCCTTGATAACCTCAAGCACGGAGTAGCCGTGGCCAGTACCCAGGTTGTAGACGAACACGCCTTCCTTGTCGATGTGGTCAATGACGGCCACGTGGCCCTTGGCCAGGTCGACCACGTGGATGTAGTCACGCACACCAGTGCCGTCGGGCGTGTCGTAGTCGTCGCCGTAGACCTGGACTTCCTTGAGCTCGCCGACCGCGACCTTGGCCACGTACGGGGTGAGGTTCGCCGGAATACCCTTCGGGTCTTCGCCCAGCAGGCCGGACTCGTGCGCGCCGACCGGGTTGAAGTAGCGCAGCAGCACGATGGTCCAGGACGGATCGGCCACATGCACGTCGCGCAGAATCTGCTCCTGGAACAGCTTGGAGGTGCCGTACGGGTTGGTGGTGCCGCCGGTCGGCGTCTCCTCGGTGATCGGCAGTTCCTTCGGCGTGCCGTACACGGTGGCGGAGGATGAGAAGATGATCTTCTTGACGTTGTGCTTCTTCATCACCTTGAGCAGCACAAGCGTGGAGTACAGGTTGTTGTCGTAGTATTCGATCGGCTTGGCCACGGACTCGCCCACGGCCTTGAGACCGGCGAAGTGAATGACCCAGTCGATGTTGTTTTCGGTAAAGACGCGTTCCATAAGCGCCTCATCGCGCACGTCGCCGTCGTAACGCTTGACCGGCTTGCCGGTGATTTGCTCGACGCGCTCAAGCGCCACGGGCGACGAGTTGCCGTAGTTATCTACGGAAATAACGTCGTAGCCCTTGTTGAGCAGTTCGATGTCGGTGTGGGTGGCGATGAATCCAGCACCGCCCGTAACCAGAACAGTAGTCATATTCCCTCCTTTGGAAGGACTTGCCTTCGGTTTTTCCTTCAGTATTGAGCTTACTTCACTTGACCTGTTTCACCTAGCGGCAAAACCAAGGCTTTCGAGGAATGTTTGCGTGGTGGCTTTCTGCTTGAAGACGGCCGTGTTGCCGAGGATGCGGTAGCAGACGCTGCCGAGCTCGTCGTGTACGGCTTGGCGGATGGCCTCGCGGTCGTGGTTTCCGGCCAACGTTTCAGCGAGTTCGCCCCATTCGAGACTGAATTCGCTGACTTCATCGGGCAAATCGCGGCCTTCGGCGAGCGCCTCTTCGACAATGCCGAGCTGGTCGACGAGCCGTCCGGGCAGAATGAACAAGCCTTGGGCCTCGATCAGTCCGATCGGCTCCTGCTTGACCGGCCAGTATTCGGGGTGTGCATGGAAAATACCTTCCGGGTACTCGTCGCTGATCGCATTGTTGCGGAAGATGAGACTCATCTCATAGCCGCGTTCGGTGATGATCGCGCTGGGCGAGAGGGCGGATTGGCGGTTGCCATCCGCGTCATGGCTGGCGATGCCGTTCGCCGCGTCGTCATAACCGACCCATGCCTCGCGGATGATGTCGGATACGTCGATGATGCTCTGGCGACTCTTCGACACCACGCGCACGGCGGTGCCGGGCCAGTCAAGGATTTCAACCACGGCGTCCGGATAGTCGGCAAGTGTGAAGGCGGCCCAAGTGGCGGCCTTGTGCATCGGCAGCAGTTCGCCGCCGCCCTGGTAATGGTCATGGGCGAGCACCGAGCCGCCGATGCGAGGCAGCGCGGCGTTGCATCCGAGGAAGTATCCGGGGAAACGGTCCACGAAGTCGAGCAGATGGCCGAAGGTGTCGCGGTCCACATGCATCGGCGTGTGGTCGGTGTTCACGCAGATGCCGTGCTGGTCGAAGTAGCCGTAGGGCGAGAACTGCCAGAACCATGACTCGCCGCCGAGCGTGACCGGCAAGGTGCGCAGCGTGCGCTTGTCACGTCCGGCGAAGCCCTCGTTCTCATGGCAGATCGTGCACTTCGGGTAGCCGCCGGCCACGGCGTTGCCGGCCGCCGCCTTCTTCATGTTCTTGAATTCGGGTTTGGCGAGGTTGATGGTCACCGTCAGCCCGTGCGAGTCGAAGCGCGGGTTCCGGTCGAGCTGGGCACGCTTGACATAATTGTTGGCCACACAGTAGTCGTAGAACCATTGCATGGCGGCCATGCCGCCATCCCGGTGCTCGACGAGCAGGAATCGGTCGTCGAGATCAGCGGGGTTGGCGGAGAGGATGCCCATGATGGTGTCGGCGTAGGCCGGGCCTTCCTCCGGCTTGAAAAGGCCGGCGGTTGTGGCGGCGGCGCGGAAGGCGGCGAGCAGGGGGTCGGGGGTCTTTTCGCCATAGGGGGCCTGGCTTCGGCTGCCAACAATGTCTTGGACTACGTCTGACACTGACGCCGCCGACGTTGTGGTTTTGGGTCCGGGGTAGGAATCTAGGCGGAAGAGGGCGAAGATTTGGTTGCGGGTCCAGTCTGCGTTGCGTGGATCGAGGTCGAGATGATCCAAGGCGTAATCGACTAGGGCGTCGATGCTGGCGTATACCTCGGTCAGCTGATCGTTCATTGCTCTGCCTCCATCATGCTGGTTCGGGTATGGTTCGGCTGACGGCTCACTTGGCAGCCTCCATGATGTCGGCTACGATGGCGTGGGTTTCACTGGCCTTCTGCTCCATCTCCTGCACGAGTTTGATCTGGGTGCGGGTGCGCACCAGATTATGCTCGGGGTACTTGGTGGCAAAGTAGATATCGCCTTCCAAGTAGTCGGCGAGAAAGCGCATGCCGCATTCCATGGTGAGCAGGTTGCCGCTGAACGGCAGCAGTTCGGCCTCGCGCGCGGTGATGCTGCCGCGTAGTTCGCCCACGAAGCCTTCCGTGTAGGCGCGGAACAGCTCGGTGCTGAAATGCACCTTGCTGAGGTCCTTTTCGTCTTCCAGAGCAGTGGACGCACCAAAGCGTATGGAATCGCCGAAGTCGAACAGCATGGAGCCGGGCATGATGGTGTCGAGATCGATGATCGCACGCGCCTTGCCGGTGGTGGCGTCCATGAGGATGTTGTTGAGCTTGGTGTCATTGTGGGTCACGCGCAGCGGAATCGAACCGTCCCTGAGCCCATCCATCACGACGGCATACTGGTCGGCGTGGCTCAGATAGAAGTCGATTTCCGGCTGGCATGCGGCGGCGCGGCCGAGCTTGTCCGCGGCGAGGGCGGCCTTGAAGTCCTCGAAACGATGCGGGGTGTCGTGGAAGTGGGCGATGGTTTCGGTCAGCTGGCTGGCGTCGAATTCGGACAGGAAGTTCTGGAAGTCGCCGAATGCGCTGCCGGCTTCGCGGAACACGTCCGGGTTCGGCACGAGGTTGTAGGACACGGTGTGTTCGATGAACTTGTAGACGCGCCATGCGCCGCCATCGATCTCGGCCCAGGTGGCGCCGGAGGTGGTGGGCACAATGTCCAGCGTCTCTTTGCCCTGAGCCTTGAGAGTGGAGGTGACCAGTTCGACATTGCGCATCAGATTCACCGTATCGGGGAAGATGCTGGTGTTCATCTGTTGGAGGATGTAGCGGGGGCCGTCCGTGGTCACCAGATAGGTGGTGTTGATGTGGCCGTCTCCGTAAGGTTCGATGCCGGTCGCGGCACCTTCCAGCGCAAAATGCGAGGCGATGCCGAATAAAACTTCATTGCTTTCGGTCATGATGGGTCCGTTCTCCAAAACGTGGGATCAGGCTTCACGCCATGCGATGCCGCTGTCGGGCAGGTCGAAGTCCTCGGTGGTGCCGTCGGCCAAAGTCACCGTGGTCTTCTGCGGCTGATCGGTGTTGTTGATTACGCAATACAGCCCTTGCTCGGGGAAGTGTGCCACTTCGCATTCCGGATTGGACGAGCTCCAGGCCGCATACTTGTCTTCGTTGTGGGAGGCGTAGAACAGCACGCGTTCCAGCAGTCGGGCGTTGGCCGCCGAATAGGGCAGGCCGGAGATGTACACGCCGCGGCCCTTGCCATAATCGTTGGTCGCGAGCTGTACCTGGCCGCCGTCCGCGCGCAGCAGGGTCACGTTTTCATTGACCGGATACGTGTTGAGCACGGGTTCGCCGAAGTCGATGCCGCCCAACGGCTTGATGGACTGGCCGCCGCCGCAGCCGCTCAGCGGGATGCGGTAGCCGGCCTGTTCCCAAGCCTCGCGGGCCGCCGGGTCGACCGGCACATCGGCGGTGATGAAGTGGTCCGGCACCACCGGTGGGAAGTACTTGTCCACGGAGAGGGTCTGATAGCGCTCCTCGTCCACGCCAATCACGTCGGCCAGCTGGAAGAACCGGCCCGTTTGGAAGCGCGGTGCCGAGCTCGGCTCGCCCACGCCCACGAACGCGCCGCCGCCACGCACCCAGGCGCGCACGGTTTCCACGAGCTTCGGGTTGGTCCACACGTCGCCGCCGGTGAATGCGGTGTCGACCGGGCCGCCGTTGATGATTACGTCGATATCGCTATCGATGCCATGCGCGAGTACGTCGTCGAAGCTGATGAACCGCACGTTCACGCGCATGCCGGACAGGGATTCCAGAATGCCGTAGTAGGAGTAGGTCTGCTTGTTGGGCAGGGCGTGTGCCACGGTGAACGCCATCCAGGAACGCATCTTGCCCCAGGAATTCAGAATCGCCACGTTGAGCTCGCCTTCGGCGGCCACCCCACCGGTGCGGTCGTGGATGTCGCGGAATTCGTTGGCGATATGGGTCACCGTGTCCACGAACTTCGGGAACTTGGCGGCCAGGGAGAGGTAGCCACCGTAGCCCATACGGCTGATCGGCGAGCGCAGGATCGCGCGGCGGGCCTTGCGCCAGTTGTCGAGGCCTTCGATGCTCGGGTCGTTGCCCTCGTAGAACGTGTCGGGGAAGAAGTACGGCAGGAAGCGTCCTTCGGTGTACTTGACGCCCGGAATATCGGCGATCATGCGGGTGGTGGTGCCGTCTCCGATGGAGCCGACGACCGCATCCAAACCCAGCTTTTCGAACCCGTCCTTATACGGTTCGGTACCGATCCACTGGTCGCCAAGGAACATCATGGCTTCCTTGCCTGCCGCGTGCGACATGTCGGCAAGCCGCTTGACGTTCTCGCGCACGAATCCGGAGAGGAAGTCAATCCAGTCGCGTTGCGCCTTGCGGGGCACGCGCCACGCGGAGTTGTAGGCACCGCCATCCACGAAATCCTCCGGACGCAGACGGTAACCGTACTCCTTCTCGAAATCGTCCAATGCGCGCGGGCTCACGGTGCAGGCGCAACCGAACCAGTCGACCACCTTTTCGCGACGCTTGGCATCGAACAGGAGCGTGAACTGGTAGAAGAACGTGGTGAAACGCACCACATCCACCTGCGGGCTGTCCTTCAGCCACTGCTCGAACGTATCGAACACGAACTTGCGGGTGGCCGGATGGTAGATGTCGAACGGAATCTCGTGTTCCTTGTCTCCCCAATCATTGGTCAGGTGGTTGTACATCTCGACCGGGTCCCAGATGATGTAGGCCAGGAAACTCACCGTGTATTCGTGCATCGGCACGGCAGCGGTCACGTGCACGGTGTCCTCGCCCGGGTCGAGCGTCCAGCCGGACGGGTCCACGACCTCGCCCGTGGTGCGGTCCACGACTTCCCAGTACTTATGAGGGTCGGCGTCACGGTTAGGCTTGAGCTGTTCCTCGAAGAAACCGTCCATCAGCGGCACATCCACCGCGTTGGACTCGGCCAGGATACGGGCGGTCAGCAGGTAGACCTGCGGGGTCTCGTCCATGTGCAGGGTGATCCACTCGTTGTGGGCGCGGGTCGGGAAGTAGGCGCTGTAGATTTTCTTGCCAAGAGCGAGCACGGCCTCGTCCAGATGCGTGCCGTCGGAGTTGCGGATGGCGTCCGCACCCCACAATTCGGCGAGTTCCTTGGTCTTTTCGGCAAAATTCTCTTCACTGGGCAGCGTGAAGCGGCCGGTGCTGGTCATGAGTGCTCCTTTGTGGGGTTGGTCATCAAAAAAAAACTACAAAGCGACGAATTCGTCGCATACAAAATGACCGGCGTCATCGCGGGCCCTGGGACCCTGACTGCGTAGATCCTTGACGCTTACGGTGACGCCGGACGATTGGAATCGTGTCACTGAATATGGGAGGGACGTTGCCCGGCACCGGAAGGAGTGACACGACATGCCGGGCAGCGGATTGGTTAGCCCTTGACGGCACCGGCGGCGAGGCCGGACTGCCAGTAGCGCTGGAGGCCGAGGAACAGCACGATCACGGGCAGCACGCCGAGCAACGCACCCATCATCAGGGCGCCGCGATCGGTGAACGTGGCCAGCGAGACCATGCCGTACAGACCGAGGGTCACGGGCTTCAAGGTGTCGGAAGACACCATCATCAACGGCAGCAGGAAGTTGTTCCACGTGGCCACGAACAGGAACAGGAAAATCGTCACCATGGCCGGGGCCAGGAGCCTCAGCACGATGGTGAAGAAGATCCTCGCCTCGCTCGCGCCGTCGATGCGGGCGGCTTCAAGCAGTTCGTCCGGCACCGAACTCTGTGCGTACGTGCGGCCCAGGAAGAAGCCGAACGGCGAAACGCAGCACGGGATGATGATCGAGAGCATAGTGTTGGTCAGGTGCAACGTGTGGAAGATCGAGTACATCGGGATGGTCAGCAGGGCGGACGGCATGAGCATGCAGGCCATAATTATGCCGATGGCCGCGTTCTTGCCGCGGAAGTTGAATTTTGCGGTGGCGTAGCCAGCCATCACAGACACGATGGTGCCGATCAATGCCGAGACGCCCGAGTAGATCAGGGAGTTCAGCACCCAGCGCCAGAAGTTGCCACGAGTCCAGCCAAGCAGCTTGGAATAGTTAGTGGCGATGGCATTGGGCAGCTGGTCAAGCGGCACAGCAAACCACATGCCGTTGCTACCGGTCATCTGGGCCGGCGTCTTGGTGGACGCGATGATGGCCCAGTAAATCGGGAACAGGAAGTAGATCAACACCAGTACCAGCAGCACCACAGTGAGGGTCTTCACGGCCGCGGACGGTCGCATGGAGCGAGGCAAATCGTGTTGCGCAGCCTGACGCTGCTTTTCGAGCTTGCGCTCGGCCTTTTTGCGGGCGCGTGCTTCAACGGTTGCGGAGCTCATTACTCGTTCACCTTCCTTTCGGCCAAGGTGTACAGCACGGCAAGCACACCTGCGATCAGAGCCATGACAATGGCGATGGCCGAGGCCGGACCGTCACCAGACGGGGTAATGGTGCCCTGAGAAGTGTTCATGGCCATCATCATCGGTGTATACGACTTGGAAATACCCGGATCAGCCGTAGACATGATCTGCGGTTCGTTGAACAGCTGAATGGTGCCGACGATGGAAAGCAGCATGGCCAGCAGGGCCGCGCCACGCACGTTCGGCAGCTTGATCTTCGTGGCAATCTGCCAACCATTGGCGCCGTCGATACGGGCGGCCTCATAGAGGTCATGCGGGATGGCCTGCAGTGCGGCAAGGAAAATCAGCATGTTGTAGCCGGTGAAGGTCCATGTGGTGATGTTGGCCATCGAGCCGAGCACGATGTTCTTGTTGAAGAAGTCCACATTGACGCCGATGGCGGCAAGTCCCTTGACGATCGGCGAGATTTGGCCGTTGTACAGGTAGACCCAGATAATCGAGGCCACGACGCCGGGGATGGCGTAGGGCAGGAAGTAGCCCAGACGGAAACCGGTGACATGCTTGACCACGAACGAGTCGATGACGATGGCCAACGCCAGTGCGGCGATGATCATGATCGGCACCTGAATCAGGGTGTAGATCAGCACCCTGCCGACGCCGGACCAGAAGTTGCCGGAAGTAATAGCATACTGGAAGTTCTGTAATCCTACGAATTTATTGACCAGCTCGCCACCGCCGTATGCGCCACCGCCCTCGGTGACCTGACGGAAGAAGCTGGAATAGATGGCCCAGATGATGGGCAAGATGAACACGAAAGTGAACAGGACGGCGAACGGTGCCATGAACGCCCAGCCGGTGCGGTTCTCGCGCTTCTGAGCGCCGGACCGCTTCGGCTTGGCGGCGGCACGCCTAGGTGCTTTGCCCTTCGCCTGAGTAGTGGATGCAGTCATAATACAAAACCTGTCTTCGCAAAGAACAGTAAAACAAATGACAAGGGCCACAGCGCCCCTGCAGCAATACCCCCAAACAATACGGAAGGCCGGAGTATGTGCCCCGGCCTTTCGCTATGGTGATGCGAGGCATCGGAGGTCTTGGACGGCCGGCTATTTCAAGCCGGCCCGTTGACAAGACCTAGTGAGGTCACTCCTTGACGGACAGACCGAGGTTCTTCAGCGTATCCACCGAGGTCTTCTGAGCGGTGTCGAACACATCCGAAACCTTGGCAGAACCATCGGCAGCCTTGGCGGCGGTCTGTTTCATTGCAGCGCCGACTGCGGAGAAGCCAGGCATGTAGGTGAAGTCACCCATGTTGTCGTTCGCGGTCTTGAACTCAGCCATGACATCCTGTCCGCTGAAGTAGTCGGACCACTTCTGCGGGGTCTTGGCATCCGCGGTGGTGGCGGCCACGACAAGGCCCTGGGAGACAAGGTCATCAATCTGGGTGTTGAACCAGTCAAGGAACTCCATGGCTTCGGCCGGGTGCTTGGAACCCTTGAGCACGGCCACACCGGAACCACCATCGGCGCCGGTCTTGGTGCCATTGCCGAACCAGTCACCGAGCTGGGTGACCTTCCACTCACCAGCACCAGTGCCACCGGCGGAATCGATGAACAGTGGGGCTTCCCAAGCGGCGGCCACGGTGCCGATCAGCTGACCGGACTGGAGGGAGTTATCAAACGATGCATCCCAACGCGGGTTGGTGAGGGCGGCCTTGTTGTCGATCAGCTGCTGGTAGACATCGGCCACGGCCTTGGAGCCCTTAGTCTGGGTGTTGACAACCCAGGAGTTGCCGTCGACCTTGTACCACGGACCGGAAGCGCCGGCCTGGCCGGACATCATCATCATGGCCTCATCAGGTTGGAAGGTCATGATGTACTTGCCTTGGGCAGCGGTCTTCTTGGCGGTCTCAATGAGCTCGTCAGCGGTCTTCGGCACGGTGATGCCGAGCTTCTCAAATTCAGCGGCGTTGTAGAAGTAAGTCAGCGGGCCGGTGTCCTGCGGCAGACCGTAGGTCTTGCCGTCCACCTGCATCAGTGCGAACGGGCCGGAAGCGAAATCGTCCTTGTACTTGGCGGCCTCATCGGTGACATCCTGCAGAAGGCCCTTGGTGAAGACCTCAGGAACCTCGGCGTAACCGACCTGAGCCAAATCCGGCGCATTGCCAGCCTTGACGTCGGTCTCGAGCTTCTTGATCATGTCGGCGGCATTGCCATCGAACTTGGTGGCCTTGACCTGAATGTTCGGGTGCTCCTTGTTCCACTTGGCCACAATGTCGTTGACCAAGGTCATGCCTTCGGAATCGGGCAGACGATGCATATAGGTGATGTTGACCACACCGCCATCGCTGCCGGACTTCGTGTCGCCGGCAGTGTCGCTGCCGCCGCAACCGGCCAAACCAATACCCATTGCTGCTACCGCGGCAAGAGCAGCCACGATGCGCTTGTTGTGCGATACCATATCTCTACTCCTTCCTAGTGAAATCATCACCTCAGCGTGATGACTGATTGCTAATTTAGGCCTTTGCTCTTTTATTGTCAACTTAGCTAACAATTACCGCGCGTCCCGTTGAGGCGAGTGGCATTAAACCGATTCGATGCTCGATTGTGCGGGTTTGTTCATTTCATTAACTCCCCTTACAAAGCAACGTACTTTTGGTATACCGGTAGACCTAATGAGATATTGGATAGAGGCAACAATCCAAGACGTTAGCTTGCAATCGTCCACCACAAATTGCAAGCACTTGCCAACATTATCGGTTTTCAGGTTGCCGGCGCGATACCCGACTAGGGGGGGGCACCGCGCCTTAATGAGACGCTACACGAGCAGTCTCAGCAACTGGTAGAGCTGCCACAGGCTACGCACGTTGAAGTGCGTGCCGTCAACCGTGGCGTTCGCCTCGCCATCGCCCACATGGACGATCACGGTGCGCCCGTTCACGGTCAGACTACCGTGCATCGTGATATGATTCATCTTGCAACCTTGTTGATTAAAGGCGCAAGC
>OGQA01000313.1_pt1 | contig 27730 bp, 32 predicted proteins | sample 1553011 | NCBI WGS metagenome assembly OGQA01 (sample SAMEA2580256, study PRJEB22360) | human gut metagenome | biome: human gut; feature: human-associated habitat; material: faeces | place: Denmark | collected 2008/2010 | reverse complement strand
GCGCGCCGCTCCCGCCGTTGGCGTTGTAGCTGACGGTGTAGGTGTTCGCCTTCCACACGGCGTATAGCGTGTCGTTCGCCGTAAGCGTTATGCTCCCGCCCGGCTGGTAGGACGCGCTCGTCGCCGTGGACGAGAGCGACCAACCGAGAAATGTGTAACCGGTTCTTGTTGGTTTGGTGCTACTTATAGTGAAGGTGTAACTGCCTACTCCCGTTCCCTTCTGGCTTGAGGGTGCCCCGCTCCCGCCGTTGGCGCTGTAGGAAAGCGTATAGTCCGTCTCGTTCGTCGTGACCGTAACATAAACGTCCCCGACATTAATGGTTCTGTTTTGATTTCGATAAGTCAGCGCCCAGCCGTAATCCCGCAGCTGCGCAAACAGGCCGGAATCAATCGCGTAATTCCGATACACCCCGCTTGTATCCGATGAACTTGCCACCCAATCGCAGTTTGTCCGGTTATCCGTGAAGACCGCCAGCCCTGTTTGCAGCGTTCCGGCTACCGCCTCCGACAGCACCGATCCGTATAGTGCAACGCTATAGGTGATGTCGGAACCGCCCGTCACCCGCTGCACGCTGATCGTGATTCCCGTGACCCTTGCAGCGTTGATGTTCGACAGGCCGGAGAATTCGCATTTTACAGCACAGCGCCAACTGCTGTTCGCCCCCGCAAGATATTGCTCCGTGTTGGATTGCCTGTAAAGGGTATATGTGGTGGCAGAATTCCCTCGGAACCACTCCTTGACGCTGCAATTTATCCGATACGTCTTGGCCATGCGTCCCCCTTACGGCAGGGCAGCCGCGATTTCCCAGCCCGCAGGATACTCCTCCGGAGACCATACGTTCCCGTCGATCAGCGAGCGATAAAGCTTGCCGCCATAGTCCACGATATCCCCGGCGTTATAGGCGTCATGCGCTCCGGTCGGCCGCGACCAGACCGGATACCCCTCCTCCGTCAGCCCGATGGGCGCATACAGCGCAGGCGTCTGGTCCGGCAGCCAGTCGGCCTGGCTCGTGTGCGCCTGTACGACCCGATACAGCTGCGGGTCGCCTACGCCGTTCTCGCCATACACGAGCAGCACATCTGCCTGGTACGCTACGCCGGGCGCCCACGGCTCGTATACCGTGGCGACCTCAAGCGCCTGCTCGTCGGCAAGAGAGGCGGCAAAGAGTTGTACCGCCCGACGGAACTGCTCCGCAATTTGCATCCTTGTCATCTCAGTACACCCCCAGCAGGACGTTGAGCACCTCGTCCGTATCTGCGTCCGTGATGTAGATATAGATATCCCCTACGTTCAGCCCGGTCACCTGCTCCGGCGGCGTCGTGCCGACCACAAGAGCACGGTTTGCTCCGAGCAGCCCGCCCGCGCCCGTCTCCACGAGCTTGCCTTCCGCCGTGCCGATGGCGCCGCCGTTTGTCAGGTTCCCATGTGTGTGGTTCTCATAGCTGCCCGGGTCACCCTTGTCGCCCTTATCGCCCTTGTCACCCTTATCCCCCTTATCCCCCTTGAGCGCGCCGGAGGTGAAGGCCTCGTATACCTCGCCCACCTTTTCATCGCGCAGTGCGTCCGCCGCCTCGCGCGCCTGCTCCGCTTCCTCGCGCGCGTCCTCCGCGCCCGCCCGCAGATCCTCGGCTGCTGCCCGGGTCGCCTCCGCGTCCTCGCGCAGAACCTCTGCCTCCGCGCGGTCGTCCTCAGCCGCCTCTGCTGCCGCCGTCTGCGCCTCACTGGCATCTGCGGCTGCGGCTGCGGCATTTGCCGCTGCGCCTGCATCCTGTATCAGCTGGATAAGAAAGGGATATTCGTTGGTTGCCTGCGCCGTCTCCGTGTTGAAGAAGGCGTTGCGTGCGCTGAAGTTGAACCGGGCGGTCGTGATCAGTGTCTCATGGTCCTCGCCCGAATAGATCTGCAGCTCGCACTCGGTAGTGCCCATCCGGTAGGATGCCTGGCGCAGTTCGATGGTGACGACGTTCTCGTCGATGGTGATGCCGTTTTCCTCTGCAGCGCTATCCTGCATGGATGTGCCGCCGGTGTGGGCAAACACGGCGACCACGCGCCGCCCCGTCAAATCGACCGCCTCGCCGTCATCATACAGCGAGATGCGCAGCACATTGCCGCTATCGCCCGTTACAAGCTCAAACTCACGGTTTGACACCGGGCGCTTGGCGTCCAGCTCAATCTCAAAAATCTTTTGGATCGGTGTATTGCTGTTCTGTTCTTCCATCAGCTTTCTCCCCCTCCAGCCAGCGCTTCCAGCCTGGCAATACGTTCTTCCAGCTCAAGCAGCCGTTCGCTGAGGCGCTTAAAGTTCTCGTTAAGCCGCGTTTCATTTGCATCGATGGACTGCCGGATCACATGTCCCGCCGCCTGCTCGGATCTCGGCAAGCTGATGGGATACAGCGCCTTCACCGCCATGCTATTTCATCTCCTTCATCAGGGCGATGTCCACGCCGCCGCGCACAGCAAAATAGCGTCCCGCCTCGTTCTCGAATCGAACCCAAAAGCGCCGCACCTGATCAATAGCGACTGGAAGCTGCATATACCCCTCATCGTCCTCATGGATCACACGCTGAATCACTCGCTCGAGCGCGTTCGACTGAATGCGCACAATGATGCTTCGTCCTTCCGCGCGCAGGATGATCCTGCCGATCTGCTTCTTGTATGCCTTAAGCCCCAAGTCGGACGGCTGCGTGACCCAGTACGCCCGGATTGGTGCTCCATCATAAGTCTCGCCGTTTTCAAACCGGTACAGATAGCGCGCGTCCGTCAACAGCAGCACCACTCCGTCGTGTGCCGCGAGGTCTGCCACAGCGAACCCATCGCGCACCATGTATGCCTGACGGTGCACATCATATTGCACGATCGCGTTATCATAGTCGCCTTCACCTGTCCGGCAAGAAAAATAGAACCGGTTTTGCACCGCCACGCCCCGACTATCCGCCACAGAGCGCACGCCGCTCAGAAACCGGTGCAGGCGCGGCGTGCCTCCGTCTACGGGCGCAACAGCCGAGCCGTTATAGTACATCAGTCCGTTCTTTGTCAGAAAAAACGGCTGGTCGTACAGCACGACAACGGAGGAATCCGCCATCTGCGCAAAGTCCCGGTCGATGCGCTCAACCGCAAACGTACTGGGCCTGTCGCCATACAGCCGCCACACGGAATACCGTTTGAAGATGACGACCTGATTGGACAGCGCACACAGCCCCACGATCTCGTCCCCGTCCGCCTCGCCGACCTCCACATAGCCGCCGCTCGCATCTGCGCCGGCATCGACGGACAGCCAGTCCTCGATCGTTCTGCCGTCGCCCGGCACGGCGGACCAGTACAGCCTGCTTCTCGCCTCCGGGTCGCCCGCAGCGATCAGGCGCCCGTAGTAGGAATCCAGATAGCGCACGGCCACGTCCGAGCCGCCGCCGCGGATCTTCGCCGCATCGCCCGCCTTGGGCGCGGTAGCCGGCGTGCTCTGCAAGATGAGCGTCGTTGCGCTCGGACAGGAAGAAACGGCACACCAGCTCCCGCCAAAGTACAATCCGTCTACCAATGCCCTGCGCTGCGCTTCCTCGCTCATCTGGGCCGCGAGCGTCACGGTGCGCGTGCCCGTATCATAGGCGGAAACGCTCGTCTCCAGAATATAGGCGCCGCTGCCAAAATTTCCGGCCTCGTCGGTTGCGAGCTCGATGCGTACGATCTGCCCCTCGCCTGTAGCGATCAACACGCACTCGGCCGTTCCGATCTTCGTCTGGAGATAGTCCACAGCCGTACCGGAAAGCGCCGGGCTGAAGGTGTGAACCGTGCTCCACGCGCCGTCATTGCAGGCATACACGGCCGTCTGCCCCACTACGTAATACTTGCCCGGGTAGCCGCGCACCGGAATGACCTTTATCAGCCGATCGGTACCCGGAATCGCTGTCGCCACGAGCTTTTCATATCCTGCCGCCACGGCGAGGTCGCCGTCTCTGGTCTCCATGTTCCGCGCATCGGAGGCGGAGCCCACGGGCAACACGTTCCCATCCCGTTGCTGTTCGATGCCGTAGAATTCGTTGATAGCAAAGCTGTCCATGCATCCGCCCTCAATAGTGCAGCAGCCGGAAGCTCTGCGGCTCGCCGCGCGTCTCGCGCTGCAGGTTCGAAACCATCGAGTTAAAAAGCGCAAAGTGCGCCGACGATGTGCCCTGCGTATCCGGGTCGCCGCCGCAGCGCTGGCAGGCCGCGACGTAGTAGGGGATCAACCGGTGCATGTAAGCCGGCAACTCCGGCACATCCGTGGAGGATTCCATGTCCCGCGGCACGAAGCGGTAGTGCACCTCCGCCTCCTCCGCGCCGGAGGCCGCCACACGGAATACGCCGCTGCCCCATGGATTTTGCCGATACAGGACAGGCTTGCCGTCCACCAGCACCTGGGTAACGCGCAGGCATTCGCGCGAGAGCTGCGCCACATCGAACGTCCCGTCCGTCAACGCAACTGTCTCGCGCCGCTGCTGCTTGAAGCGCCTCGCCAGCTCAAACACTGCATCGTTGGCGTATTTCGTGAACTGCGCCCGGTAATGGTCGATGGTTTGCGCGTCCGCACCGCGCTCAAGCATGGTCAGCGACGAGGATATGATATCGTTGAGCGTCATGCCGCGCTCCTCCCCTCAGGTAATGTTCGCGCCACCCGGCTGTGTGAACGCCGCATACTGCCCCGCACGCTCGCGGGCAAAGCGGTCGCGCTCCATGATAAACGCCGCATGGCTTTTGGGGATCTCCAGCCATTCTCCACGCGGGTAGATAAATTCCCGCCCATTGATGTTCATCTCAAAGACCTGATAGCTCTCCGGGTAAGCCGGGTCCTTGGGGATCAGAAACGGCACCAGCCGCTCCGCTTGCTCCTCCTTCACCGTCTTCCCCTGCCCAGCCGGCTGCCGTGCGTCCGTCGCACGTTTCGCTGCTGTCCTGCTGCTCATCGATGCCTCCTTCCCAGTAGACGAAGGGGAGACGGCCGTCTCCCCTTGCACGCCCTGTCCGTCATGCGCTGGCCGCAGAACGGATGTCAATGATCCAGTTCGGGTTGAGCACCTTGGCCGCATAGGCCATGACCTTCGCGCCCACGGTAGAGCGCTGGTCGAGCGGGTCAGCCGTGCCCGCGCTGCCCACCGGCTTGATGATCGAGCGGATCGCCGCGCTCCCATCGATGTCAGCCACGCCGTAGGCATCCGCGCCGAAGATCAGCGAGTGATGCAGGTCTACCGCCGCACTCGCACCGTTGCTGTTCACGTAGCCCTCCGTGCTCTCCACGAAAACGACGCCGTACATGCGTCCCAGCTCGCCGGAGTAGATCGCCTCCGCATCCTGGTAGTTGCGCACTGCCTTCCAGTCCGCATCCTTCTGGATATCCATCGCCACTGCCGGGTCCACGATGCACACAAAGTGCGGCGACCGGCCGTTGGTGAAGCGCCGCGCTTTGTTCGTCTTAAGCGTGCGTACAGCCTTCTGGATCTCGGCGATGGTCAGCACGTTGGACGCGGTGATATTCGTGTCGGCCGCGCCGTTACCAACGCGCTGGATGCTCGTGGTCTCCAGCATCGCGTCACGGGTCAGCCACTCAACCACCGTGCCCAGCTGTTCGCCCAGCAGCTCCACGCTGTCGCGGATCACCGGGTCGATCGCCGTCAGATCGAGCAGGTCGGAGATCTCCACGTATGCGCCGTACTGCTCGAGCGTGGCGGTCACCGTCGTCTGCGAGAGCGTCTGCCCGGTGGGCGTCGTACCCTCGGTCAGCTTCTGCGTAGTCGTGCTCGGCGTGAACAGGTTGTACCTGCGCCAGTTGATCGTCTTACCGCTGTTGCGCGGGATGGGCCGCCGCTGACCAAAGTTCGCATAGACAAACGTTGTCTTGGCGATCTCCAGCAGCCTGCGGTCGTAGTAGGTCTGCAGCGCCGTGGACAGCGTTGCAGTCGTGTTGGTTGCCATATGCCTTACCTCCTATCGGTATCTGCCGTCAGAGCGTAACGCGCCTCCCCTTTCGCTGTGCGGCCTCTATGCGCGCCTCGAGCTGGCGGAACTCGTCCGCGCTCATGGCGGCAAAATCCAGCTTTGGCGCACTCACCTCGCCGCCTGCGACGCGCATCGGTCGCGGCGCCTCCCGGTGCCGCTGTGCCTCCGCCTGGTCGCTCGCCGTACGCGCCGCGCTCCAGATGGCCAGCGCCGCCTCTGCGCCAAAGCGCTGAAGGTTTGCTACAAAACCGCCATCCAGGTCACGCTTTGCGTCAAAGCCTGCAGGCACAAGCCCCGCCCGCTCCGCCGCCGCCATCTCGCCGGCAAGGCGCTCCGCCTCGCTCCCGGGCACGGTCTCGCGTCGTCCGCTCTGTCGGTCGTTGAGATAGTCCTCGTAAAAGGACTTGGGGTTGTCCGCGTATTCCTGGGCCTTTCTCTCGTTTCGCTCGCGCAGGATACGCTCATACGCCTCCTCAGCGCTGAGACCGTCGGCGCGCATCCGTTCCGCAAGGAGCATACTCCCCAATCGGTACTCCGGTGTGCGCTCGTGCCGCTCGCGCTCGCGCGCCAGCCGCTTGCCCAGCGCCGTATCAAAGGCCTGTTGATCCAGAACCGTGGCCTGCGCGCCGTCGTCGCGCGTGCGCTCCAGCGGCTGCGCGTCCGCATCCGCCTGGGGCTCGACCGTTCTTGCCTCCGGTTCGTCCGCTTCCGAAAGGGCGGACAGGGAAATCTCCCCGGCGCCCGCAGCCTCGTTGAGCGGCTGCGGTTCGGCGCCTGCCACGCCGGGGACCGCGTCTGCAACGAATGATTCCATCTTCCATCTCCTATTCCTCGCCCGTTTCGGCCGGCGTCGCCGTTATCGAAAAGGGAGTTCCATTCCCCTCATCGCTGCTGTGCTGCCATCGCGTCAGGCAGTGCTGCGCCGTCCTCTCCATCGGGCGGAAGCTGCCCCCTGGCTGCAGCCATCTGCTCCGCCTGGGAAAGCGCCTCTGTGCAGGCGGCGAGCCGCTCCGCCTGCTGCTTTGTCAGCTCCGTGAGCGACTGCACCTGCTGCTGCAAAGCGAGCATGCCCCCCTGCTGTGCGCGGCGGATCTTGTCCAGCAGCGGCTCCAGGCCGTCGTACTCGAGCCCCTCGAGCATGATCACCGGATCGACCGTGCCGGAGAGCAGCTGCATCGCCTGCAGCAGCAGCTCGTTGTGCATCATTCTCGTATACTTCGTCTGCCTCGCCGTCTTAACGGTGATGCAGCGCTCGACCGGTACACCGCGCTCCGCCGCGCCGCGCAGCAGGCGGCGATTGAAGGGTACAACCAGTTGTTTCCCGCCCACGCTCACAGCAACCTGCCGTTCGTCGATCATGCGGTCGCGCAGTGTCTCGATCTGCAACCGCACCGCCTTGCGGAACGCGCTGTGGATCGCCCGCGCCTCCATACGGCTGCGCTTGGTGCTCATCTCCTGCAACGCCGTGATCGCGCTCGCCGCCGTCACGCCGCTGCCGGTCTGCCCGCGGCTCTGGTCGTTCGAGCCGCTCTCCTGCTTGATGCTTTCGCGGATGAGCTGGATATAGTTCACGATGTACGCCGGCAGCGGCGCGGGCTGTTGCCACTGCATTACCGCCGACGGCGCGCCCTTGGTCGCAATCACCTCACAGGCAAAGTCGCGCACGTCGTCGATATCCGCCATCTCGTCCTGCACGAAGATGCGCGGCCGGCTCGCGCGAAATGCGTTCGTCATCACGATCTGGTCGAGCTTGTCAGAAAACCGCTGCGCATCCTTGAACAGATCCGTCACGCCCAGGCCCAGCGCGCTGCCCTTCTGCGGGTACAGCCGCGCCACAACGAACGGATACAGCCCGTGCCCGTAATACCCGTCCGGCTCCGCCTCCGCCGAGTTCTCCAGCACCTGTCCGCCCGCAAGTCTCACAAAATGCACCCGATAGCGGCGGCGTTCCGGGTCGTAAACCCGCAGCCACGCCTCGATCAAGCGGAAATAGCGCCGCTCGGCCGGCGTGGTCGTGGCGCCAAAGTCGTCATGCCGCTCGTCGATCAGATCGCTGTCGCCGCGCATGTAGGGGTAGTGCAGCGGGTAGTGCTGCAAAAACCAGTCCGCCGGCTTGCGCTCAAGCTTGAATACCGCCCGACCGTCCTGTACGGACGGCGTCTCCGGGTCGCATAGCCAGTTCTTGTTCACCACATGCCGGATGTACGTCCCACCGGCGCCGTGGTTTGCGTCCGGGTCGCTGCCAACCTCCCACACGCCCCAGCCGCCAACGAGCACGTCGTGCACGAGCTTGTCATACTCGGCCTCGAAGTCGCACCCCTCAAGCTCCTCAGCGATCACTGCCGTCAGCGCCCGCGCAAGCACCTCGTTGCCCACCCCGTCCGGCTGTACCACCGCCTCCGGGTATTCGTCCGATAGATCCGCCTTCAGGTTCTCGATCGTCGAGGTGATCACAGGCGTGGTCGGCTTCGGCAGGCGCATGTCGCGCCCATCATCCTCCATTCCGCCCGTCCAGTGCCTGCCCTGGTACATGCGCTCGTTGTCGTCCAGTCGCTCCCATTCCGCCCGGTAGGCGTTATCGCAGTACTCACGAAGCAGCGCATAGATCGCGTCGGCAAAGCGCGTGTCCGCGTCCCCCGGCGGATGTTTTTGAAACAATCCCTCCCGGATGATCTCCATCTGCGTCTGCCTGTGCGCTTCCCGCCCGATCCTCTTCATGTCCGCATCTCCTTAAAGGTCCATAAATCCGCTGCCCGACGCCCGCCGCGGCTCCGCCAACGGATCAAACGCCAGCACCTTGCCCTTAGGCCGCGTCTGACGCGCTGGAGACGGCCGGCTCATCAGCCCGTAGCGCATCGCCTCCGCCGCATGATCCTCGCAGTTGCCGGACACGTCCTCGTGCGTCGTCCGGCTGTAGGTCAGCAGCGGCAACGTGCGCACAAGGTTTGCACAGCTTGAAAATATCTGCACATAGGGCAGCCCGTCCGGCGCCTTTGCCAGGCACTCCCGCACGCGCTGCCAGCCGACAATGCGGCTGTTGTCTGCCTTCATGAGCGGCACTCCGGCGCGCAGGAATGTCTCGGCGATGCTCTCCCCGCCCATCACGTCCACAGTCCCGCGCCGCTGCCACATGTCCGGCGAGGCCACCGTGTAGGCGATCTGCTCAAGCCCATTCTCCTGCCGGATCAGCCGCGCCATGTCCGCCGCCAGCGTCTCGCTCTGGTAGATCTCCCGGTAGATGTACAGCCGCCTGTCCGGCGCCACCGCAAACCACAGCACGCAGCATGGATCATTGTATCCCCAGTCCATCGCCCGGAATCGCTTCCACTCCACCGGGATCGGGAACGGCTCCACCACGTGTTGTGCACGCCGAAACTCCTTGAAGAACTGCCCGCTCACCACGTCCCAGTCCCCGTCCAGGTGTGCCCGCCGCAGATCCTCCGGCAGCGCCATCAGCAGCTTCACATACTCCGGGTCCGCATCCATCAGCACCGGGTTGTCCGTCACCCGTGCCGGGATAAACACATAGTCCTCCGGGTTCTCCCCCTCCCGGTAGTCCCGGTCGATGAACAGCCGCTTGATGTAGTCATGGCCAACCCCGCCAGGATTGCATGTGTAGTAGATACGCGGCGAAAAATCCTTCCGTGTGGAACGGTTTGTCGTGGAGATGTATTGCATCTGGTACTCCGTGAACTGCGTCGCCTCCTCAAAGCCCACCACGTCGTACTCCTGCCCCTGATACTGCAATACGTCACCCTCCGCATCGCAGTAGCCCAGCTTGATGATCGACCCGTTCTGGAACGTGAAGGTTCTCTCGTCCTTGTTGTACCGCGCAATGGCCGCCTTCCCGCCGCCGCACAGCTCGTCACACAGCTGCCGGATGTGGTTGTTCTGCAGCTCCGGGAACGTCCGCCGGAGCAGCAGCAGCCGCAGGCCTTCATAGTGCAGCGCCAACAGTACAAACTTGCGCCGCATCGCCCAGCTCTTGCCGCCGCCGCGCGCCCCGCCGTAGGCTATGTGCCGCGCTGTCGCCTTGAAAAATTCCTCCTGCCGCGGGTTCGGCGTCCCCCGAAGCACCGGCTCCCTCGTCATATCCAATCCTCCCCGCAATCCCTCGCCCGCCCGGCCCGCCGCATCGTTTTCCCGAAAGAGCCGCTCGAATGCCGCAACCGTTTCTCCGCTTTGCCTGCCGCCTGTAGGCAGCGTTGGCGTTTCGGCCATACTTCCCTGCTTGGGGCGCATGGAACCAAACCTGCCTTTTCCCTGGGCACAATCGACTCCCGGAAACTTTATCCCCCCCGTCAATGGGCAAGAAAAAAGCGCCCTCCTCCGCTGCGCCTGCTCCGGCTGTTCTCGCTTCACTTCCTCCTGTCTACTTCTCCCTCAGCTCTGCATCCTCCGCGCCGTTCCCGTCCCTGTCTCAAAGGCTTCGGCTGTCCCTATCCCCCGGCAACCGACCACCTCTTCAACCCCAAAACAAACCGCATTTTAGACCGCATATTCATACAATTTCGCCCATTCAACTATGCGTTAAAGTGAACTTTAGCGAATAGTTGCGCCGATTTCCTGTCAAATCAGGCCGTTTTTACCCCGAAAACTGGCTCCTGCAAATGCATATACAGCCTTTATGCGCCGCTTTCATGCAGCTCTATACGGCGGTATGCACCGCCGCCTCCTCCATGGCAGCAGGCTCCTTAGCGGCTCCAGTCGTCCACCTCTTTGGGCGTGGCCGCCTGTACGCGCACGGTCACCGTCTGCTCCTCCTGCGGCTTCCCGTAGCCGTATCCGCTCAGCACAAGTCCGGCAATCCGCGCGTCATAGTCGCCATTGGCTGCCGCCTGCACCACGTGCTCCTCGATTCGGTCCCTCGCGCGGCTAAGTAAAGATACGATTCGCTCGTCCGCTCCCTCGATCTCTCCTCGAATGTAGCTATACAAAGTCACCTTGCTAATGCCGAGCCAAACAGCAAGGCCGATCATGCTCGGATGCTCCTGCCGGATGCGCAAATCGCCGCTCTTGAGCGTCCGCTCCTGGCGGGTAGAATCGCAGTGGTCAAAGTAGGCCTGCACGCGCTTTTCTATAGCCTTCGCATCTCGCAGAACGCATTTTCTGCCCATCATCCCGCCCCCTTCCGCAAAAAAGCACCAGCCCTGCGGCGGCGCTCAATCTTTTACGATATCAGTATATCATGGCACAACCCCTCATTTTCTCCCATCCTCCGCATGCACTTCTCGCGCCCTCCGCAGCTCTTCGCCGGAAGGGCCTGTGCACCAACTGCACCAACTGGGCCAAATACACCATGTTTTCTATGTAACCCCCTATATAGAATATATATTAGTAATATTATACACTATATATTCTTATTTACCCCTTTCTTAAAAGTTATGGTGCAGTTGGTGCAATTGGTGCAGATATAGAAAGAAGTTCAGACTTTTAGCCGCTTCCCGGGCTTGCGCCAATGCACCAACAGGCTTGAAAAATGCACCAAATGCACCAACTGCACCAACTGCACATTCATTTTAGTGCATAAGCTCTAAAAGAAAGTTGGTGCAATTTGCATAGAGTTGATGCGGTTGGTGCACCATGTTGGTGCAGTTGGTGCACGACAGCCGACACTAGTATATGCTCTAAAAGAGAAGAGCAACCAAACGCTTTTTCCATTCCTCGCCGTTTTCAGGCGTACAAAATACGCATATTTTTTCTTCAAAAGCTATTGACAAATACGCATAAAAGGCGTATAATAAATAATGTAAGGAGGGCAGGAAATGAAAACAAAAGACCTTATCGAGCTTTTAGAAAAGAACGGCTGGAAATTCAAAAGGCACGGTGCAAATCACGATATTTACGTAAAGGGCAAGGAAAAAGAAAGCGTGGTAAGGCACAGAGAAACCGACGAAGATTTAGCAAAAGCAATCATCAAGCGGCGCGGGCTGAAATAAGCCCGCCGCCCTTGATAACAATACAGGAGGTACGGGCAATGAAATTCAAAAAGCAAGCGAATGTCGCGTTCTTTTCAAAGTACGTCCGCGAAGATGGGAAGTTTACGATTACAAGCGTTGATCGTCGCGTAAACGGCACTTTGAAAAACGTGTTCGAGGTAACGGACGAAGCCGGAACCGCAATTGACACATTGCCGCGCCTTAAAGACGCAAAAGAAAAATACGCGGAAATTTGAAGGAGGTATTTTACTATGAAAAGCGCTTATCCTATCGTTATGACGCAGGGAAAAGAATTCATTGTGGTATTTGTTCCGGATTTTAACATCAATACGCAGGGAAAGGACATTCCGGACGCAATCGAGATGGCGCGGGACGCGATCGGGCTTATGGGAATTGACATGCAGGACGACGGCGAAGCGTTGCCAGAAGCGTCGAGCCTTGCGGACGTTCGGGCGGACGCGCCTTCTGGAAGCATTGTTTCGCTGGTTGACGTCGACTTTTCCGAATATCGCAGGAAAAACGATATGCGCGCTGTGAAAAAGAATTGTACGATTCCTTCATGGCTTAACTTTGAAGCCGAAAAAGCGGGCATAAATTTTTCTGCCGTTCTTCAAGCGGCGCTAAAAACTGAATTGCATATTACGGGACGGTGACACTCCCCACGGATAAATCCGGGGGATTCTCGGTTCGCAGACCGTTACCCGCTGGCGGAGCAGAGGGGGAAAGCCTTAGAGCTTATTGAGCGCCTCAAGGCGCAGCTGCTCATCGATGTGCTTGTAGCGCTCTGTCGTCTGCGCGACCGAGTGGCGCATCGTGCGCGTTATGATGGATGGCGCTATGGTCTCGTCAGCCGCCATGCGCGACCCCGTGGTATGGCGGCATGAATACGGCGGAAGGTCGCGGATGCCAATGCGCTCAGCCATGGAGTGATACGCTTTATACCAGGCATCTCGTCCCATGCCGGTCAACGACTGATAGGGATGCGAGATCATGAGCCGCCTGATGACGGGTACAAGCATGTCTGGGAAGACAATGGAGTTGTCCCGTCGGACCTTGGTCTTCTTCCCCGCTCCTGTGATCCTCTGCTGCTTCAGGTCCACCATGTTTTTCTTGCAGGCGAGCAGCTCACCCGGCATCATGCCGGTATAGATCATGATGAGCGGGTTGGCTGCGAACTGGTCGCCCTCTTGCCAGGCGTTCCAGATGGCGGCCACTTCCTCAGGCGTATATGCCTCCGCCTCCGTCTCTACAAGCGGAGGCAGCTCGATGAACCGGGCGAGATTGGACGGCGTGTCCTGCTGCGCGCAGGCGCGCGTATACAGGTGTGAGAGCAGGTTTTTTACGTCACGTGCCGGATAGTAGGTCAACCCGGCTATGCAGCACTGTAAATCCGCTATGGTCAGCTCTGCGATGGGTGTGTGTTTGATGTAGTGCAGGCGTCCGTATGCGATCTGATAGGCTGTCTGGCGTGACTTGGACAGCTTAGCCCCCGCCGAATCCCGCCAGCCCTCATATAGCAGCGCCAGCGTCTGCGGCTCTCTTTTGTGCCGGCCGGCCTGGCCCAGCAGCTCGCGCCGCAGCTCCGGCAGCGCCTCCACCGCCTCCTTCTTCGTGCGGAATTTTCTGGTTTTGCGCAGCCGCTCAGGCTGATAAATCTGCGCGACTGCAACGTATCCGCCGTTTGTCTTAAACGTGTAGCCCTGACCGTTGCCGCGCTTCTTCGTACTACGGATTGTGTCCGGCAAGAACCTCACCCTCTTTCGCAGCAGTCCTCAGGCACGTACCATCAGCTCCCCGAGCCAGGCGGGGCTGGGACCGATTGGCAGCAGCTCGCCGTTGCGATACTCGGCGACAACCCGGAACCCGTTTTCGTTGTCGTAGAGCACGGCCTCGTCCACATATTCCAGCACAGCCAACAGGGCATCGAACCGCTCGTCAAAGCGCCGCCGTACATCTGCCTCCGGGATGTCATGCCCTCCCTTGGCCACACGGTTGCGAATGCGCGCGAGCGCCTCCTCCACCGAACTGATACCAACGTAGAACAGCCGGACGCGGTATCCGGCGGCCTTAGCCTTCCGGATCATGCGCAGGGTGCGCTGGCCGGAGAGGGTCGTCTCCTGCGTGAAGCTGATGCCCTCGGCGATGTACTGTTCCTGCAGCTGTACGGCCCGCCTGCCCCCCTCCAGGAACCCGCCGTATCGCATGGCGAGCTGATCCACATCGATGATCTTGCCGAGGTCTGAGCGTTCAGCCTTGAGCACGCCCGTCAGGCTGGATTTGCCGGCGCCGTTGATGCCGGCAATGATGGTATAGAGCTTCATGCGTCTTTCCCTCTTTTCAAAGTAGCGCCTCCGCGCTCAGCTCATCTTTCTCCGCAGCTCTACCACAACGCCGGCGATTTTGATCGGTAGTGCGGCAACCTGCAGCGCAGTATACGTTATCGGCGCATAGTTGGTGTTTTGCGGAATCAGCGTCAAGCTGCCGTCATCTCCGATTTTTACTTTTTTCAGTGTTGCCTCGTATCCGTTCACATACACGACGGCGTCCACCCCGCTTTCGCAGGTTTCCTGCTTGCGCACGATGATGGTATCACCATCGAGATACTCGGGGTACATGCTATCTCCCTTCACGCGGAGGCCGAAGTACTCCTTGCCACCACGGCACCACTCTTTTGGAATGGCTTCAGTATCGACGATGTCCTCAATCGCTTCTACTGGAACGCCAGCCGGCACCGTGCCATAGACATTAATAGAGACGGAGACTGATGATCTGGCGGTCGCTGGTTCTACATTCGGCTCCCAGCCCATGAGGTACGCCGGTGTGGTATCAAGTGCGCGAGCAAGAGACACCAGCTTGTCCCGGCGCATATCCTTGATCTCTCCACTCTCCCAGCGCTGTACGGTCGCTTTGGCTACGCCGATCTCCCGGCCGACCTGCTCCAGAGTCTTCCCGATCTCTAGTCTTCTTTCACGAATTAAGTCTTTCAAGTCTTTCATCTTGTGCCCATTGTAGCATAATAGGAGCGGGGACGCAACAAAAAAGTTTTTTAAAAGTTTCGTTATCGTATTGACAGGGTTTGAAAATTCGGGTAATATCTGTTTCGTAAACGAAACTTGGAGGTGTGAGTATGTTCGATCCAAACGCATTTCACGAGTTAGTACGGGACCGTGGCGTCAAAATGACCGCGATTGCCGCAGCCTTGGGCATTAGCACCCCGACACTATACCGCAAATTGAATGGTCAATCCGAGTTCACCCGTTCTGAGATCCAGCGGTGTTGCGAGTTTTTCCACGAGCCGAATCTTAATGAAATTTTTTTTGCAAACAAGGTTTCGCGAACGTAACTTATAAGGAGGGTCACCATGAAGCTAGATGAGATCGTGCGCTCACAAAAGATTCTTTTAACACCGGATGATGTGTCGGAAGTGATGAACTGCAATCCGCAGGACATTCGTTGTCAGGCCGCCATTGATCCCACGATGCTCGGCTTCCCTGTCTGCCGTGTTGGCACGCGCACAAAGATCCCGCGAATTCCTTTTCTTCGCTGGCTCGGGCTTGAGGTCCAGAGCTGAGCGTATGACACGACTGCGCGATACGATGCTTAAAGAGGCTCGGCGCTCGGCGGGCCTGCCCCAACGAACGGTCGCCGAGATGGCTGGAATCACGCTCCGCGGCTATCAGCTGATCGAGGCGGGCGCTCGGGAGCCGGCCGTGGGAACCGCGATGCGGATCGCCGCCGCCATTGGCCGACGCGTGGACGAGCTATTCAGTGGGTGGCTGATAAAGGAGGTCGAGAAGAATCTATGACCACAATCATTACTGCGTTGCTTCTAGGAATTTTTGCCGTGGCCGCGCTACTCATCATGCGGTACGACCACCGAGCCGAACGGCGGGCGCGTCAGGAGGCGATCGACGAAGCGACAGCGCCATGGCGGGCGCTGTACGAAGAACGGGAATCAGCGCTGCGTGATCTTCAGGCGGAGCACGAACGGACAGTAACAGCACTGAGGCGTGAGCTTCGCAGAGCCGACCAGGAAATCGCACGGTGGAACATTATCGGTATGGCGATCAAGGGACGTGACCTGGCCTTAGGACACGCCGGTATCGGAATCGAGCCGGCCGGGAATCAGAGAAAGGAGTAACCGATGGAGTGGAAAGTACAAATTGAACTGGGCGAGCAGGATCGCCAACTGCTGCGGGAGATCCTCGACGCGCTGCTGCATCCGACGCGAGATTGTGAACGCTGTGCCTCGACCGTAGCCGCCATGTTCTCCGGCAGAGCAAGCGATACTCCGGCGGAACGGGCGGAACAGCCACGACAATCCGATGAGAGCAAAGCCGCCCCCATGCCGGATGCAGCACAGGAAGCGCTTTTGGAGGAGATCCGCCACGTCGTCGTGCGCCTAACGGCCGCCGGGCATAAGGCAAAGGCACGCGACGCCGTGTTGGCCTATGCTCCGTCTATCTCAGAGCTACCGGCGGACAGGCTCGACGAGGTACTGAAACGCCTGCAGATGCTGGAGGCCTCCGCATGAGCGGCCACGCCGGGCGTGCACACGCCATGCTGAGCGCTTCGAGCGCCTACCGCTGGCTGGTCTGTCCCCCGTCTGCGCACATCGCCTCTGGCTATCCGGATACTAGCACAGAGTATGCCCGCGAGGGAACGCTAGCCCATGAGGTGGCTGAGCGGATCGCCCGTGGCGGACAGCCGCCTGAGGCGCCGGGCGTAACGGCGGAGATGGTGGAGCATGCGCGCGGGTATGCCGCTTATATCGAAGAGCAGAAGCGCACAAGCGATGCCATCGTTCTGCTGGAGCAGCGGGTGGATTTCTCCACCTGGGTACCGGACGGGTTTGGCACCTGCGACTGCATCATCCTTGAGGGCGACACGTTGACAGTGATCGACTATAAGTACGGGCAGGGGGTGCCGGTCTCGGCCGATACGAATCCACAGATCCGGTTGTATGCCCTGGGCGCGCTGCATGATTACGGATTTGCCTACCGCGTGCGGCAGGTCGAGCTGCACATCTATCAACCCCGGCTGGATAACATCAGTCATACGGGGCTTTTGACAGAGGACCTTTTGGACTGGGCGGAGCATACGGTGAAGCCAGCTGCAGCTCAAGCGGCGGACGGCACCGGCGCATTTAAGGCGGGCGAGCACTGCCGCTTCTGCCCGCATGCAGGAAGCTGTCCGGCGCTTGCTGCGCGCTGTGAAGCCCTTATCAGCAAGTATGACATCGCAGCCGGTGTGCCATCGCTGTCGCCTGAGGAAACAGCGAAGATCCTCGGCATGGAACCACTCATCACGCTGTGGCTCAAGCGCGTACGGGAGCGTGCACTGTCCGTCCTGCTGGAAGGGGAAGCGATCCCAGGATACAAGGTTGTCGAGGGCCGTGGATCGCGCGTCTGGGATGACGAGGCGGCTGTCCTCAGTGAGCTGCTCGACGCCGGCTACCATACGGGCGATGTAACCCGCAGCGAGCTGCTCTCCCCCGCCGCCATGGAGAAGGCTCTTGGCAAAAAGCGTGTGGGCGAGCTGATCGCTGCCCACGTCATCAGGAAACCCGGCGCACCATCCGTAGCGCCGGAGAGCGATCGGCGACCGGAGTACGACCGGCTCGCCGAAGCAAAGAACGATTTTTCGACCTAAGCAAACATGATCGAGGAGGTATAACCATGAGTACTAAGGTGGTAACAGGAAAGTGCCGGTTCAGCTTTTGCAATGTCTTTGAGCCGCGAGCATCGCAGGACGGAGACGACCCCAAGTACAGTGTGACACTACTCATACCCAAGAGCGATACGGAGACGCTAGAGCGCATCCGGGCCGCCATGGCAGAGGCTCGCGAGAACTTCTGCAAGCGAAACGGTGCGAACGCGCTGCCGGCAAAGCCCGTTCATACACTGCACGATGGGGATGGCGTTCGCACGAGCGGAGAGCCGTTCGGGCCAGAATGTAAGGGCTGCTGGGTGATCACCGTCAGCAGCAAGGCTAAGCCCGTCATTGTAGACGGCTTCCGCAATCCAATCACCGACCCGGGCGAGGTCTACTCCGGCTGCTATGGCCGCGCATCCATCAACTTCTACGGCTACTCCAGCCATGGTAAGCGCGGCATCAGCGCTGGACTGCTGTCCATCCAAAAGCTGCACGACGGCGAGCCTTTTGGGATCGTCGGTAGTGCGGACGACTTTGATGACGGCTATCAGCCCGAGGGGGCAGCAGACGATGCCTTCCTGCGGTGACCGGCCGCACCTATATACCGACCTGGAAACGTTTAGCAGTGAGGATCTCAGCCGCGCCGGCGTATTTCGCTATGCGGAATCGCCAGACTTCGAGATCCTCCTGCTGGCGTACGCCTGGGATCACCACCCTGTTGAGGTGCTCGACCTGACGGCAGGGCATGATGCCGACGAAATGCTGCAGTCCGTGATCGCCGGACTGCTTGATCCTGCCGTTATCAAGGTTGCACATAACTGCTCATTTGAGAGGGCTTGCCTGTCTCGCTATCTCGGGTGCGATCTGCCGCCGGAGGAATGGGAGGATACCATGGTGCTCTGCGCCATGCACGGTCTTCCCTTGAGCCTGGATGCTGCCGGTGCGGCTTTGCTGCTCAGCGAGCAGAAGCTACGGGAGGGGGCGGCGCTGATCTCCTATTTTTGCAAGCCTTGCCGGCCTACGGCCGCAAACGGCGGCAGAACGCGCAACCTGCCGCAGCATGCGCCGGATAAGTGGGCTCGATTCGCCGGATATTGCCGCCGCGATGTGGAGGTAGAGCGGACGATTCACGATCGGCTGCGCGGCCTGCCCGTACCTGCATTTGAGCGCCGCGTTCAAGCTCTGGATGCACGGATCAACGAACGGGGTGTACTGGCAGACCTCGGGCTCGCATCGGCAGCGGTCGAGATCGATGAGAGAGTACGTGCGGCGAACCTGGCCGAGCTTCAGCGTCTGACAGGTCTCGATAACCCGAACAGCGTGGCGCAGCTGAAGACCTGCCTCCGGCGTCTCGGCATCGAGACAGATAGTCTTGACAAGGGTACTGTGGAGGAACTGCTGCAGCAGTCAACTGACCCGCTTGTGTGCCGCGTCCTCCGTCTGCGGCAGCAGCTCGGCAAGACCTCCACAAGGAAGTATCAGGCGATCCTCGACGCTGCAAGCGGCGACCACCGTCTCCGCGGCCTGCTGCAGTACTACGGCGCAGGACGGACGGGCCGCTGGGCAGGGCGGCGGGTGCAGCTGCAGAACCTAAGTCGGAACTACCTTGCCCAAATCGCTGAGGTGCGGGAGCTCGTACGGCGTCGGGATGTGGAGACGCTCACGCTCTGTTTTGACAGCGTGTCGGACGTGCTCTCGCAGCTGATCCGCACGGCGTTCATGGCCCGGCCTGGATATACGCTGCTGGTGGCGGATTACTCGGCCATCGAGGCGCGGGTGACGGCATACCTCGCCGGCGAGCAGTGGCGGCTGGATGCCTTCTCCCAGGGCGAGGATATCTACTGTCGCAGCGCAGCGCGGATGTTCGGGGTGCCCGTGGAAAAGCACGGCATTAACGCGCATCTGCGGCAGAAGGGCAAGATCGCAGAGCTGGCCTGCGGCTTTGGCGGCGGCGTCGCGGCGCTCAAGGCCTTTGGAGCGGGTCGGATGGGCCTCAGCGATTCAGAACTGCAGGAGATCGTACACGGATGGCGTCTGGCCTCCCCAGCCATTCCAGCACTGTGGCGCTCTGTGGAGCACGCAGCAAAGGAGGCATTGCGCCGGCCCGGAATAACGATTCCTGTGCCGGGGGCAAGGCTTGCATACAGACGTGATGCAGACGCGCTACGCTGTTCCCTCCCCTCCGGCCGGTTGCTCTCCTACTGGAGCGCCTCATTGGACAAGGAGGGAGCCATCATGTTTATGGGGCAGAACCAGACAACGCGACACTGGGAGCGCATTACCACTTGGGGCGGGAGACTTGTAGAGAATGTGGTGCAAGCATTCGCACGCGACTGTCTCGCTGTGGCGCTCCTGCGCCTCGCACAGGCTGGCTATGAGATCGTGTTCCATGTGCACGACGAGGTGATTGTCGAGGCACCTGCAGGCAGCCACTGGCAGGATATCGCTGCGATCATGGCGCAGCCCATTCCCTGGGCGCCGGGCCTGCCGCTGGCCGCGGATGGATATGAAACCCTGTTTTATCGAAAGGATTAAGGATGGAGCAAAAGCTGGGTGATATCGTTCTATCGCACGATAAATCGCTGGACATTGCTACCGCCAGCAGCCGCAGGGCGAAAGTCTGGCGAAATGAACGCATCCTCTGGTCAGACCTGCTCAAGCGTCTGCGTCGGGTGACGCGCACGCCTGAGACAGCGGCGGAGTATCGGATCATGCCGCGCGAGAGGCAGACGGCCGTGAAGGATGTGGGGGGCTTCGTTGGCGGCTACTGCGAACAGGGGCGGCGCTCAGCGGTCCGTCATCGCTCGCTTCTCTGCCTAGACGCGGACTTTGCCGGCACGGAGCTATGGCCGGACTGGCTAATGCTCTTTGGCAATGCCGCCGCGATATATTCTACGCACAAGCATACGCCTGGAAAGCCGCGCCTGCGGCTCATCATCCCTTTGGCGCGCGATGTAACGCCGGAGGAGTACCCGGCCGTCGGCCGCCGTGTGGCCGCCATGCTGGGCATCGACCAGTTCGATGATTCCACATATCAGCCGCAGCGCGTGATGTTCTGGCCGAGCGCATCGCGGGATGCAGCCTACGTCTTTGAGTATCACGACGGCGACTTCCTCGACCCGGATGCAATACTCGCGACCTATCGGGACTGGCGTGATCTGTCGAGCTGGCCGATGAGCAGCCGCATAGCTGAGATTGCGGTCAAGCGCGCCGGCAAGCAGGCTGACCCGACGGATAAAGGCGGATTGATCGGCGCCTTTTGTCGCGCGTATCCGATACAGGACGCTATTGAGCAGTTCATCCCAAGCTATCAGCCCTGCGCGGAGGAGAACCGCTACACTTATGCCGGCGGCAGCACTGCGGCGGGCGTGGTCGTGTATGAGGACAAGTTCAGCTACAGCCATCACGCCACCGACCCGGCCGGCGGACAGCTGTGCAACGCATGGGACCTGGTGCGGATTCATCGCTTCGGCGCGCTGGACGCGGACTGCGATCCGGATGAGCGGGTGAGCAGCCGTCCCTCCTATAAGGCTATGGCGCAGCTCGCATCGGAAGATGCACGCGTACGTGAACAGATCGTAGCCGACCGCATGGCTGAAGCCGAACGCGACTACAGCACCCCGGAAGGCGGTGACTGGCGTGCACTGCTGAAGGTCACGGAGAAGGGCGTGCTCGCGCAGACGATCGAAAACGTCGTGACCATCCTGACCTATGATCCGGCCTTTGCGAACGGTATTGCGTTCGATGAAATGACGCATGGAATCGTCGCCGTGCGCGACCTCCCGTGGAGCCGGCTCGTTAACGGCCCGCGCCGCTGGACGGACGGCGATGATGCTTCGCTGCGCTACCATCTGGAACGGGTTTACGGCCTGACGGGAAAGGATCGTATCTTTGACGGCGTGAACGTCGTAGCGCAGGCACACGCGTTCCATCCGGTGCGGGAGTTTCTGGATGGGTGCATATGGGACGGTCAGCCGCGCCTTGACCGGCTGCTCATCGACTACCTGGGTGCAGAGGACACTCCCTATACGCGGGCCGTCACACGCAAGGCGTTGACCGCCGCTGCCGCTCGCATCTACCGGCCCGGCTGCAAGTTCGACTACATGCTCACCATCCGCGGCGCGCAGGGCATCGGCAAATCAGCCCTGGTAGCCAAGCTAGGCGGCGCCTGGTACTCGGACACCTTCACCACGCTGCAGGGCAAGGACGCATACGAACAGGTACAGGGCGTCTGGATCGTGGAGGTGGGAGAGCTCGCAGGGTTGCGGCGCGCAGAGATAGAGACGATTAAGCTGTATATCTCCAAGCAGGCCGATCACTACCGGCCGGCGTACGGCCGCCGCCTGCAGGAGTTCCCGAGGCAGTGTATTTTTATCGGCACGACGAATGAGGAACAGTTTCTGCGCGACGCCACAGGCAACCGCCGCTTCTGGGTGGTGGACACGCCCAACGCGCCCACCCACAGCATCTGGCAGGATCTGACGGATGAGGAGATACGACAGATTTGGGGCGAGGCTGTAGCGGCGTTTCGGGCAGGCGAGACGCTATACCTGTCCGAGGAGTTGGAGCAGGAGGCGCGGCTGATCCAGGAGCAATACGAGGAGGAGAACCCGAACGCAGGTATGGTCGAGGCGTATCTCAGTCGCTTACTGCCGGTGCGCTGGCCGGAGATGGATCTGTATGAGCGGCGGCAATGGCTCGAATCCGATGCTGTTGGTACGGAACAGCGCAAAACAGTTTGCCTGTTGGAGATTTGGGTGGAGGCGCTTCATGGCAGCCCGGACCGGTTTGACCGCATGGATCGCAAGGACCTGCGTGACATCATGGGCCGGATGAAGGGCTGGAAGAGCGCAGGCCGGCGTCAAATTATGGTTCCCGTCTACGGACGTCAGCGCTACTATCACTTTACCGGCGGTGGGACGAAGTCATGACGGAACGGGAAGTGGAGCGGGCGCTCCGGCTGATGGTCGAGCGCTGTGGCGGACTGTGTCTCAAGTGGGTCTGTCCCGGCTGGTCTGGTGTGCCGGATCGTATCCTTCTGCTGCCGGGAGGACGTGCTATGTTTGTGGAGGTCAAGCGGCCCACAGGCGGACGGCTGAGCGGGCTTCAACGGTGGTGGCTGGACCGGCTGCGGAAGATGGACTTTGAGGTGCACGTCGTTCGGAATCGGGCGGATGTGGATAGACTGCGGGCCGCGTTAATGGAGAAAGGAGGTCGCGGGGATGAGATTCGCTCCCTATCCGCATCAGCGGGCGGGAATCAACTGGATACTTGACCGTCCGGCTTGCGCTCTGTTTTGGGGCATGGGCACCGGCAAGACCGTCACTGTTCTGACCGCGCTCGATCAGCTGCTCTATGACCGACTAGAGAATGGCCCAGTGCTGGTGATAGCGCCAAAACGCGTAGCAGAAAACACCTGGGCACAGGAGGCTATGAAGTGGGATCACCTGCGGCATCTGCGTGTTTCGCTCGTCACGGGCAGCGTACTGCAGCGGCAGCGGGCGCTTTCGCTGGACGCGGATATATATGTAATCAATCGGGAGAATGTTGTGTGGCTCGTAGAGACGTTGGCGGATAGATGGATTTTCCCCATTGTCGTTCTAGACGAGCTTAGCGGCTTCAAAAGCGCCGGCGCAAAGCGATGGAAAGCCATGCGGCGCGTGCGCGGTCGTATCCGTAGGATCGTTGGCCTGACAGGTACGCCTCGTCCAAATGGACTGCCCGATCTTTGGCCTGAGCTCTATCTGCTCGACCAGGGAGAACGCCTCGGCCGGACGCTCTCCGCGTTTCGTGCACGCTACCTGCTGCCCGAGAAGATGAACGGCCACATAGTATACAGCTACCGCCCACGTGAGGGCGCGGAGGCGGAGGTGTATGAGCGGATTGGGGATATCTGCATGAGCCTCCGTAAGGAGGACGTACTGCATCTACCCGGACAGCTGTATGAAAACGTACTGCTGGAGCCGCCCGCGGAGCTTATGGCACGTTACAGGCGATTTGAAAGGGAGAAAGTCCTGGAGTGCCTGGATGACAATCAGCAGATCATTGCCGGCACTGAGGCGGCGCTCACGGGCAAGCTCCTTCAGTATGCCAATGGCGCCATATACGACGAGGACGGCGGTGTGCACGAGCTGCACGCGCTCAAGCTCGACGCGCTGGAGGAGTTAATCGAAGCCGCCGGAGGTGATCCTGTGCTCGTACTGTACGCCTACCGGCACGATGCCGAGCGCATCCGGCGACGGATTGTCTGTCGTAGCCTTGACCACCCGGCCGATATCGAGGATTGGAACCGGGGCCGCATCCCCGTTGCTCTCGCGCATCCGGGAAGCATCGGTCATGGGCTTAACCTTCAAAGCGGCGGGCACATCCTCATATGGTTTGGGCTGACCTGGTCACTCGAGCTCTACCAGCAGGCCAATGAGCGGTTGCACAGACCCGGGCAAAAACACGTCTGCCGCGTCTATCACATACTGCTCAAGGGAACACATGACGAGCGCGTACTCGACGCGCTGCGTCGAAAGGATCGTGGACAGGCGGCCGCCATTGAGGCGCTGCGCTGCAGAGTGCTAAATAAGGAGGAGAGCGGTCTTGACGAAAGATAGGCTAAGACGCTACCGGGCCAATGCCATGGAGCTGCGGCAGCTGCGAGCGCAGATCGAAGAGATTCAGCGGCGGGCATACGCGCCGCAGGCACACCGTTTTGCGGCCGTGAGCCGGTCTCAGAGGCGTCGAGGCGGCAGCAGGCAGGAGCGTCTGGCCGATCGCGCGCTGGAGCTGCTGGGGCTGTATGAGGACCGTCTGGAGCGGTTGCAGGCCGAGCAGTACGCCATTGAGCTGGCAATAGGCTCACTGTCAGATCCGCGGCAGCGCGTATTGTTGCGGCATCGGTATATCGAGGGGCTTACCTGGGAAAAAGTTTGTCGAAAAATGCATTACAGTTACTCCCAGATAGACCGGCTTCATGCAGCCGCGCTACGAGAGATCCGGGAGATTTGAAACAGTTACTTTGTATGCGAATTTTCAGGGGTCAAAACATGCCCAATCAAAGTGGTTACCGGGGCCAAAAATCGAGTGGTTACCGCAGTGGTTATAGAAAAAGATTTTACTATACTTTATAGTATTGTTATCGTTTCTGCTCTGTTGAAACCTCGGTTTCAATCGATCGCCGGGCGGCAAAAAAGTCCCTAATTTAGGGACTTTTTTGGGTCTTTGGCGGAGAAGGAGGGATTCGAACCCTCGCGCCAGTCACCCCAGCCTACTCCCTTAGCAGGGGAGCCCCTTACAGCCACTTGGGTACTTCTCCGCATATGTTGTTGATCGATGCTGGCGGAGAGAGTGGGATTCGAACCCACGGTGCCTCTCAGCATCACCGGTTTTCAAGACCGGCTCCTTAAACCGCTCGGACATCTCTCCTCAAATGCACCGTAGTCAGTATAGCAAAAAGCGGGTTCTCTGTCAACAAATCCGGGCCGCTAAAAGCGCTGCCGTTCCTCTGCGCCGCCGGTGCGCACCGGCCGGCGCAAAAGCGGGGTTTGAGCGTTTTCGTCCGGTCGTCAACGGCGCGCTCACGCCTCCCCGTCCCGTTGCCCATCTTCCGGCGATTGCGGTTTGCCGCGCATACCCGGGAAGAAACCCTGCACCGCATAGTGGATGAGCGCGAGATAGGAAAGCGCGGTGGCGGCCGTGAGTACGTAAAAATCCCACGGGGACATCTGCGGGAAGGGGAATGACAGAAGCGCCAGTATGATGCCGGCACCGAACATGCCGGTGGCGATCTTGCCGAACCAGTCCGCATACACGACGATATTGCGCCGGAGCATCACCGCGCCGCCAAGCACCATCAGCAATTCCTTCACCGCCGAAAGTATGAACAGCACCAGAAACGCGCTCTGCCGCTTGCCAAGATAGATGCAGATGAGCGCGACCACGATCAGCAGCTTGTCCGCAAACGGGTCAAGCAACTTGCCCAAGTTGGTGATCCAGTTGTTGCGTCGCGCCAGATACCCATCCAGGATATCCGTCAAAAAGGCCAGCACGTACACCGAAAGGGCGGCTAACGGCCGCCCAATCGCAAACAGGTAAGCAAATACCCCAACCATGATGATCCGTAAAACGGACAGGATGTTCGGTATGTGCCGCATCAGAAACCCAGATCCTCCACATACAATGTTTGTACCGCCGGTTCAGCCGGCGCAGGCGCGGGCGCCGGTGTTTCCGGCGCGGACACGGTCTGCTTGTCCGCCTCCGCCTCGCGCGATTCGAAGAACTTTCTGGCCACCTGGGGGAAGAGCGCATAGCTCAGCACATCTTCCTCCTGCCGGATATGTTCTCCCAATTCCTCTCGGTAGCCGTCCAGCTCCGGCTTGAGCAGGTCGGCGGGGCGGCAGGTGATGACCTCGTCATCTCCGATGGCCATACGCCGCACCTCTTCGTTCACTTCCCCGGGCAGACGTCCATACTCGCCGCGCAACAGCGCCTTGGACTCCTTCGGGAACATCTTGTAACGCCCCGTCAAAACGTTGAACACGGCCTGCGTGCCAACGATCTGGCTCGTGGGCGTGACCAGCGGCGGATAGCCGAAATCCTTGCGCACGCGCGGAATTTCCGCCAGCACGTCGTAATACTTATCCTCGGCGTTGGCCTGCTTGAGCTGCGAAATCAGATTGCTGAGCATGCCGCCCGGCACCTGATAGAGCAGCGTGTTCGTATCCACGCGGAGGGATTTGTCGCTGATCAATCCCTCCTTCTTCATGCGGTCGAACACCGGACGCATGATCTTCGCCGCATCGGCAAGGCGGTTCAGGTCCATCCCGGTGTCCCGTTCCGTCCCGGCAAGCGCCGCCACGAGCGGCTCGGTCGCCGGCTGCGAGGTGCCGTTGCCAAAGGGCGAAAGCGCGCAATCCACGATATCCACCCCGGCCTGCGCGGCGCGCAGATAGGTCATGTCGCCGGTGCCGGTGGTGTTGTGCGTGTGCAGGTGGATCGGCACGTCGATCTCTGCCTTCAGGCGAGAGACGAGCGAGTACGCCGCCTCCGGCAGCAGCAGGTTCGCCATGTCCTTGATGCAGATGACGTCTGCGCCCATCTGCACGAGCTCCCGCGCCAGCTTGACGAAATAATCCTCGCTGTGAACGGGGCTGGTCGTATAGCTCAACGCCGGCTCGCAGATGCCGCCGTATTTCTTCGTGAAACGGATCGCCGCCTCAAGGTTACGGGTGTCGTTGAGCGCATCGAAAATCCGAATCACGTCAATTCCATTCTCGATGGACTTGCGGCAGAACTGCTCCACCACGTCGTCGGCATAGTGCTTGTATCCGAGGATGTTCTGGCCGCGAAACAGCATTTGCAGCTTGGTGTTGGGCAGCGCCTTGCGCAGCGTGCGCAGCCGGTCCCAGGGGTCTTCATGCAGGAAGCGGAGGCATGCGTCAAACGTCGCGCCGCCCCAGACCTCCAGCGACCAGTAGCCGATGCTGTCGAGCACTTCGCATGCGGGCAACATGTCGTTGATCGACATGCGCGTGGCCGCAAGCGACTGATGCGCATCGCGCAGGATTGTGTCAGTGATGTTAAGCTTGGTCATGTTCGGTCCCTCCTTTGCGGCAGAATTCCGGCGTAGCCGCCCGCCTCAGCGGAGGGTGCACAGCGTATCGTCGGAATTGACCGAAGCGCCCTGCTGCACAAGGACGGAGACCACCGTGCCGTCAATGGGGCTCAGAATCTCGTTCTCCATCTTCATCGCTTCAAGCACCATAATGGCCTGCCCCTTCTTTACCGCATCGCCTGGTTTGACGCTGACGGAGAGGATGTTCCCGGGCATGGGAGCCTTTACCAACGTGTCGCCGGCGGCAGGCGCTGCCGGTGCTGCAGAGGCAACAGGCGCTGCGGCAGCGGCGGGCGCGGCAGTGGGGGCTGCTGGCGTTGCCGGTGCGGCGGCTGCGGCGGCGGCCTTGCCGTCGATCTCCTCTACCGCGACCTCGTAGGACGTTCCGTTCACATTGACCAAAAAGCGACGCATGATAGTGACCTCCCTGAATACTTTGGTAAATTGGACAATTAGCAGCTAACCTTTTTTACGGAGAGAATCCGGATGCCGGAGACGTCCCCGCCTATCGTGACGGCAATGGCGGCGGATACGGCTGGGCACGGGTTGGGGCGGGGAACCGCCCCG
>OGQA01000308.1_pt1 | contig 27884 bp, 29 predicted proteins | sample 1553011 | NCBI WGS metagenome assembly OGQA01 (sample SAMEA2580256, study PRJEB22360) | human gut metagenome | biome: human gut; feature: human-associated habitat; material: faeces | place: Denmark | collected 2008/2010 | reverse complement strand
CACCGTCGAGTTTGTTGGAGCGCCGGGCGCCCCTGCCGGTACTCGGGATTCTCCGGGTCCATCCGGCAGGCCGTCTCGAAATAGCGCTTTGCCTCGTCCAGCCAGCCGCGGCGGTAGCAGACGTTGCCCATGAGGAAGCTCCACTCGGCATTGTGGTCGCTGACCGCGTTCAGCAGGCGCTCCGCCTGCGAAATGTCGCCGCGGGCGATGGCGAGACGGATCTGCTGCATGGTCGGGTCGGCGCTGGAATAGCCGTTGCTCGTCGTGCCGTAGTAGCTCTGCCGCGGCGCACCGTAGCCGCTGCCCGCCCTGCGCTGCTTCTGGATCTGCTCGTAGGCCTCGTTGATCTCCTTCATCTTCTCCTGCGCGAGATCGGCAAGCGGGTTATCGTGATAATTGTCGGGATGATACTTCCGCGCAAGGTCACGGTAGGCCTTCTTTACCTCCTCGTCCGATGCGGAGGGCGAGACGTTCAATACTTTGTAGGGGTCGTTCATAGTGCTTCCTCGTTGCTTTTCTTCTTGCGTTCACCGTACCGCGTCCGCGTGCGGCGGCGGTAGGTCCCGTCCAAAACGGCTTTGCCGATGCCGTAAAGGCTCTCATAAAATATACTGTCCAGGATCGGCGTCCATACGCCGTAGTCGTAAAGTGCGTAGGCGCTCGCCATGCGCTCGATGGAGGCGTCCAGCGTTTCGGCCAGCGCGAGCCTGTCCGCATCGCCGAGAACGCCGTTTTCCGTATGATAACGGTAAAGCAGTGGGTTATAATTCCCGCTTTCGGTATCCTTTTTCAGGTCGTCCGCCGCGTCGACGAGGTAGATCCAGCGGCCGAGCTGATAGAGGATCTGACCGAGGATGCGCCGGCGCTTCTCGTCCGTGAGGTCTGCCGCCGCGTCCGCCATCAGCGCCGCGAAGGGCTCTGCCGCCATATCAATAGAGGCGCAGCGCGCATCCTCCAGCGCCGCGAGCGCTTGGAGATGCAGCCGCACCGCCGCGTCGAAGCGCGGCAGCCGCTCCCCGGCCCTGCGGTAAGCACCGCGCAGAAAGAGCGAAGCAAAGCGGTATTTAAGTCCGCTCCAAAAGCCGTGGTCGGCGATGTGATCCCGCAGCTGCCACCAGGAGAGGATCACGGTCCGGTCCGCCGCGGCCTCGAGCGCCGGCGTGCTTGTCTGTGCGCGGCAGCCCTTACAGGGATGCACGGCGCAGCGCCGCACGGTGCAGGGCTCCTCGTCTCCGCTTGAGAGCAGAATGGCTAAAAGGGTGAAATCGTAGTTGAGCAGGAGGCTCGCGGCAAAGCCGTAGCGCTCCCGGAGCGTGTGGCACAGTCCGCAGTAGACGGCGCGGAAGCGCTCGCGTTCCCGCTCGTCGAGCCGATCCCGCGAGGGCAGAACGTAGCCGAACATATCTGCGCTACAGGGTTCGTATGATGGTGAACGCCAGCCCGCCCTCACGCTTCAGCTTGCGGTCGTAGAGGATCGCCGGCACGATGCCGAGGCAGAACGCCGCAATGGCGATGGCATAGCGTAGCCCCTCGGAGGTCAGCGCATAGGAGGCAAAGTAGCCGATCAGAAACAACACGATGGGCACCGCGTAGACCAGCAGCATCACGCCGTAGAGCCGCTTGTTGCTGCTTTCGACCACGACCTTCTGTCCCGCCTGCGCGCCGATGGGATTGAGCGCCACCGCATGGGTGGACGAGCCCTGCATCCCGCAGCCCGAGCAGCTCTCGCAGTCGTGTCCGCAGGCGGACTTGCGGGGAACGGAGATCTCCGCCCTGCCGCCGCGCAATATTTTTTCAACCGTTGCTATCTGGGTCATAGGTTCTCCTTCAGTTATGCTCTGTACTGTTTTCCGCTCCGCCGCTCAACCGCACGGTCACCTGATAGCTGCCGACGGCGCCGACGTCCAGCCCGTCCACATAAACCGTTGCAGGGACGGTATAGACGCCGTCCGCATCGGAAACGTTCGTCAGGTCCGCCACCACGCGGAGGTTTTCTTCATTCACCTGCGCGAGCGCCGTGCTCGTGCCGCGCAGCGTCACGCTCAGCGTCGAGGTCACGACCGTCACATCACGCTCGGTCGTCAGGTTCTCGTAGCCGAACTGCGTGGCATCCACCGTCAGGGAGTCGATGTCGTCGAACAGGATGGTCAGCGTCACGCTCGTCACGCCGCTGAGATTGTCCACGCCGTCAGGAAGCGGAATGTCGTAGGTAAAGGTCTCCGCCGCCTTGAGATCGGCGAGCGAGAGCGTATCGAGCTTGATCTCGTCGATGGCAGCCATCGTCGAGGCGTCGCCCGAGAGCGTGATCGTGTCGATCGGCGTCAGCGCCCACTTGACGTTCTCGAGCCGCGAGCCGGGCGTTTCGACAAATTCGACCGTGAGCGGGACCTCCTTGACCGTCATCACCGGCATCGTCACCTGGATGCTCTCGCTGGCCGGATGGATGCGGTTCGAGCGGATGAGCTGGTCGCTGAAATCGTACAGCTCAAAGCCCAGCAGCTCCACGACCGTGGAGGTCGCGTTTTCAATGTTCAGCGTGACCTGCGCGTAGCTCACCTGCATGATGTCGACCTGCTGGCCGCGCACCTCAAGCGTCTCGGGCAGCATACGGACCGTGCCGGCGATATAGCCCTCCGCCACGTTGCCGACTACCTTGCAGCGGATCTCCACATTCTTGCGGAACAGCTCGCCGATCTCAATGGTGGTCGAGCGGACGGTCGGCTCTTTCTGCGTGATGCTGCTCGAAAGCAGCTCGCCGCGCGGCCCGCGCGGATAAAGGATGCTGTAGGTGATCGTCTGTGTGCCGGTCGTTGTGACCGAGCTGAGATCGACCACGATGCGGATCTTGTCCGGATCGAGCTTAAAGTAGGTGCTGCGCGGCATGGACAGCTTGAGGTCGATCGTCTCCTCCTCGTTCGAGAGAAGCATGAGCCCCTTATCCGCCAGCGTGGTGTCTTCGTTGGTAAATTCTATCGGCACATCGTTGACGGAGATCTCGATCTCCGTGCCGTCGTTGGCGTAGAACCAAACGAGCAGCGCAATGAGGATCGACAAGCCGATGCAAAACGCCCTGCGGCCTTTAGTTTGCTCCATTTTCTTCGTCGTCCTCCTTCCGCTTTTTCAGGATACGCGGCAAATGCAGCTGCGGCTTGTCCGCTCCCGGTTCCTCTGTCTGCGGCATGAGCTCGTTGATGAGCAGCTTCTCGAGCGTCTCCGGCTTGAGGTGACGCTTGAGCAGTCCGCCGATGGCGACGGAGATGGTGCCCGTCTCCTCCGAGACGATGACGACCACGGCGTCGGAATTTTCGCTCATGCCAATGCCCGCGCGGTGGCGCATACCGAGGTCGCGGCTGAGGTTCACATTCTTCGACAGCGGCAGCATACAGCCGCCCGCCAGGATGCGCCCGTCGCGGATGATGACCGCACCGTCGTGCATCGCGGCCTTGACGAAGAAGATGTTTTTCAGCAGCTCGCTGCTCACCTGCGCGTCCACGATGGTGCCGGTGCGCGCCATCTCGTCGAGGTTGATCTCACGCTCAAAGACGATCAGCACGCCCGTGCGGGTCTTGGACATCTCGGTGCAGGCGAGCACCGTCTGCGCGATGGCGTTTTCAATGGCGCTCGACTGCTGCTTTGCGGCAAAGGGAATGAACGAGCGCAGCTTACTCGAGCCGACCTGCTCTAAAATGCGGCGAATCTCCGGCTGGAAGAGGACGATCAGTGCGAGGATGCCGACATCAAGCATGTGGTTGAGGATAAAGTAAATGCCATTGAGCTTGAATACATACGAGATCCACAGCGCCAGCAGAAACACCATGATGCCCTTGACCAAGCTCTCCGCGCGAGTGCTGCGCACGAGGCGGAGCAGCAGATAGCAGCAATAGGCCATCAGCGCGATATCCAGATAGTCCGCGATGCGGATGGTCGTCACATAACGCCACGCGCCCTCGAGTATGGTCATCACAAATTCCATGGCATATCCCTCTTAAGCAATAGTTATTCATATTCTAATATAATCCGCAAAAAAAAGCAACCGAAAGAGCATGAATTTTCCATGAATTTGTGCAGCGCAGCCTTCAGCCGCGCACGATGCTCCGCAGCGCATGGGCAAAGACGTCGATATCCGCCGCCGAGGTGAAGGCGGATACGCTCAGGCGCACCGTTCCGTTCGGCAGCGTTCCCGCCGTGCGGTGGGCGTAGGGCGCGCAGTGCAGTCCGCCGCGCAGAGCAAAGCCCCGCTGCGCCAGCGCGTCCGCGGTCTCCTCCGGCTCCCTGCCATCCAGGTTGAAGGACAGCACCCCGACCTGCTCCGCGGCATCCCGCGCGGCATAGACCGTAACACCGTCCATTCCGCGCAGCGCAGCGGCGGCCCGCGCGATCAGCGCGCGCTCGTGGCGCTCGATACGCTCCCGTCTTTCCCGCACGAAGCGCAGTCCGGCCTCCAGACCCGCGATGCCGGGCATATTGTGCGTACCGGCCTCCAGCCGGTCCGGCAGGAAGTCCGGCATGGTCTGCTCGAGCGACGCGCTGCCCGTGCCGCCGTAGAGGAGCGGTGCGGCGTCGTGCGCGCACAGCAGAAGTCCAGTCCCCTGCGGGCCGTAAAGCCCCTTGTGTCCCGGCATGGCGATAAAGGCCGCGCCGAGCGTGTCCAGCTCGAACGGCAGGATGCCCGCGGACTGCGAGGCGTCCACGATCAGGGGAACTCTCTCCGCGCGGCAGAGCGCAGCGATCTCCTTGATCGGCAGAACGAAGCCGAACACATTGGAGACGTGCGTGCAGACGACGGCGTCAAGCTCCGGCGAGATGCTGTTTTCAAAGGCGCGCAGCAGCGCGGCGCGGTCAAAGAGCGGCGAAGCGGCGACCTTGATCCTCGCGCCCAGCGCGTGCAACGGCCGCGTGACGGCGTTGTGCTCATAGCCGGAGACGGCGACGCGCCCGCCCTCCGGCACGAGCGAACGGATGGCAATGTTCAGGGCGTGCGTCGCGTTGGAGGTAAAGACGACCTGCTCCGGCGAGGGTACACCGAACAGCTCGGCGGCAAGGCTTCGGCAGCGGAAGGCCGTCTCCTCCGCCGCTCTGGCCGCGGCATAGCCGCCGCGCCCCGGCGAGGACATGGTGCGCATGGCCCTCTGCATCGCATAGGAAACGCTCAGGGGCTTTTGGAAGGTCGTCGCGGCGGAGTCCAGATAGATCATGGCTCTACCTCCGAACGATCTTGACCGGCTCGACCTGCGCGTCCTGCAGGCGGCGGATGGCGGCGGCGTAATTCCGCTCCGCAACCTCCAGCGTGTAGCCACAGCCGCGGCCTGTCAGCTCGGCACTCGCGCGCAGCACCCGCGTGCGGATGCCCGCACGGTCCAGGACCTTCATCATCTGCTGGGCGTGCGTGATGGAGCGTGCGACCAGTAAATAGCGTTCCATACTCTCCCCTCCTCGCAGCATACTATGCGCCCGCGCCGGAAGCGGTGCATTGCGCCGGAGGGCAAAAAGAGAAGGACGCCGAAGCGTCCTTCCCATTCCTTTTTCTATTACGCGCGCGGGTGCGCCTTCTGATAGATGTCCCGCAGCTGTTTTTTCACAACGTGGGTGTAGATCTGCGTGGAGGAAATATCCGCGTGACCCAGCATCTCCTGAATGGCGCGCAGGTCCGCGCCGTTTTCCAGCAGATGCACCGCGAACGAGTGGCGCAGCGTGTGCGGCGTGATGTCCTTGTCGATCTGCGCCATCTCCTGATAGTGCTTGACGATCTTCCAGAAGCCCTGACGGCTCATGCGCTCGCCGTTCATGTTGACGAACAGCGCAGTCTCCTCCGGATCAGCCAACAGCTGAGGGCGGACGTCCTTGATGTAATCCGAAAGTGCCTTGACCGCGGCGGGATAGAGCGGAATGATGCGCTCCTTGCCCTTGCTCTCGCAGCGGATGAAGCCAGCGGAAAGGCTGCAGTCGCTCTCGTCGAGCGAGATGAGCTCGCTCACGCGGATGCCGGTGGCGTAGAGCAGCTCGAGCATCGCGTGATCGCGGTAGCCCTTGGCGTCCACGCACCGGGGCTGGTCGAGGAACAGCTCGACCTCCTTGCCGGTCAGGATCTCCGGGAACCTGCGCTCGACCTTGAGGGCGGCGACGCCCTTGGCGGGATTGGTCTTGATCTCGCCGCGCTCAGCAAGGAAGGCATAAAAGGACTTGATGGAGGCCAGCGCGCGCGTGACCGTCGCGGCGGACTTTCCCTTGCCGCCCATCCACGCGACGTAGTCGCTGATGGCGGCGGTCTTGACCTTGCGCAGATCGGTCACCCGCTGGGCGGCAAGGTGCTCGGAAAACTGGCGCAGGTCGCGAAGATAGGAGCTGAGCGTATTTTCGGAGGCGTGCTTTTCCTCGCGCAGATAATCCTCATAGAGCTTCAGATAATCGGCCGCCATCCGGCACACCTCCTTCCGTAAGATCAGCGCAGCAAAAGCGACAGGATGCGTGGAATGAACCACAGCTCCAGCGCCGCGCCAAAAAATAAACACACACACGCGATCCCGAAACGGGACCAATACCGCTTTCCGTAGGTCACGCCCTTCGCCCGCTTTCCGCCGCCGACCGATAAGGCCGCAAGACCGCGCGAGGTCTCCCACGCGGCGCTGCCGAGCAGCAGCGTGCAGGGCAGCACAAGCATCAGCCGCAGCGCGAAGAGAACAGGCAGCAGGAAAAATCCATCCTGCCCCAGACCCGAGGCGAAGCAAAGAAGCGAATAGGCGTACAGGAAGCCCTGAGCGGCACACACCGCCGGAATGAGCGCCACGCCGATGGAGGCAAAGCCCAGCAGGAACACCGCTGCGCTCGCGCGGAAAAAACAGACCATCGTCTGCCAAACCGCCGCAGAGGAGGGCGCGCCCTCGATGCGCAGGGCAAGGTAGCCCTCAAGATACCGGCGCAGCTCGCCGCCCATTGCCGCCGCGCCGCGCGCGGCGACCATGCCGCCGAGGACCGCGCCGAGAAGAAAAAAAGCGGCAAGCGCCAGCATGGAAAGCGGTATTTTCCGCAGACTGACGCATCGTAGACGCGCCGCCGTTCGTCTTTGCTTCAATGTAAATCCCTCACTGTTTTCCGCCGAGGAAATTCGCAGGGCGCAAAAAGCGAGGGAGCGAAAGCACTTATAAATATAGGCTATTTGTCCCCGTTTCGCAAGCGGATTTCCTCAATTTCCCGAATTTTGTCAATTATGTCAAAATATTATGTAAACACCATTATGTAAACTTCGTACACCGAGCTTTTTCGGAACAAGATATGGTATCGTGAAAAACCGCCGTTTACCAAATCTGGAAACCGTCTTTCAGGCCGCCCTCATTCCCCACCAGGCCATATTTGTGCAATCCGTTCACGCCGCGCAGAATGTGCCGTTTTTCGATCTTTATGTTTACCGTCGGGAACGAGGCGTTTTATGTCGCTTTGCCCGTCTTCCCTTCTCCCGCCGCGCAAGTCCCGCCGCAAGCAGCCCGCCAAGCGCAGACGCCGCGAGCAGCCCCAGCATCCCATTCAGGTCCGGCGCATCCGACGCGAGCAGCCCGAGCAGCGACACGCATACCCAAAACGCCGCAGCGCCAAGCAGCGGCGGCGCCGCTGCCCCCGTTTCCCTCGCAATGTCATCATCGCACCGCCGAAGGCCGAAAGGCAGGCACACGCCCATACCGCTTGCCCTATTCGCACCTCATCCAGTCTGCCGCTCACCGTCAGATAGGCCGCAAGCGTCAGCAGCACCAGATATGCACCCATCGCCGTCGCCAAGCCGAGCATGATCGGCCTCACCGGCAATCGCTTCTTCTCCATTCCATAGCCCTCCCCATCCCGGTCGTTCAAAAGAGCGTATGCCGCAAGGCTGCATTTTATATCCAGGCCCTCGAAAAAAGTGCGAAAAAAAGCGCCGACCATTTGGCCGGCGCTTTCGCGTCAGGATATGATTTACTTGATCTCGGGATCGTAGGAGGGCTTTTCTTCCGCAGCAGGAGCCTCGACCGCCTCAGTCGCTTTCTCCTCGACAGCAGGAGTCTCCTCCGCCTTTTCTTCGACCTTGTCAGCCTTCTTGCCGCTCTTCTGTGCGGCAGCCTGCTCCATTGCGCCGGTGGACTGCACCGCCCACTTGGTCACCTCGATGCGGACGCGGTCCTCGCTCGTCTCAAAGACGATGGTAGAGTCGTTGACCTGCACGATCTTGCCGACCATACCGCCGATGGTGGTGACGCGGTCGCCCTTTTTCAGGCTGCTGCGCATCTGCTCCGCCTGCTTTTTGCGCTTGTTTTCCGGACGAATGATGAGGAAATAGAAGACCGCGATCATCGCGACCATGAGAAGAAGGGATTCCATAATTGTTAAAGTTCCTTTCGTTTTTAAGGTTCCGCCATAACAGCATTGCTGTCATTATAGCCGAATCCGTCCTAATGTGCAAGAGTTTTCTGCGGCAAATTACGCTCTTTCCGAAAGCTTTTCGCTGTATTCCGCGCGGAAGGCCGCAAACTCGCCAGCGTCCAGCGCGTCGCGGATGCGTTCCGTGAGCTTGTTGTAGAAATAGAGATTGTGCATCACCGCAAGGCGCAGTGCCAGCATCTCATCCGCCTTGAAGAGATGGCGCAGATAGGCGCGCGAGAAATTCCGGCAGGTCGGGCAGTCGCAGCGCTCGTCGATCGGGCGCTCGTCGAGCTTATATTTCTCGTTTTTCAGATTGATCGCGCCGCCCCAGGTGAAGAGCTTGCCGTGGCGCGCGTTGCGCGCCGGCATCACGCAATCGAAGAAGTCCACACCGCGCGCCACGCCCTCAATGATGTTCGACGGCGTGCCGACGCCCATCAGGTAGCGCGGCTTGTCCTGCGGCATATAAGGCTCGACCGCGTCGATGATGTCGTACATCACCTGCGTCGGCTCGCCGACCGCAAGACCACCGATGGCGTAGCCATCGCAGTCAATCTTTGCAATCTCCTTCATGTGCCAGATGCGCAGATCTTCAAAGGTCGCACCCTGATTGATGCCGAAAAGCATCTGCCCCGGGTTGACGGTATCCGGCAAGGAGTTTAACTTGTCATGCTCTGCCTTGCAGCGCTCCAGCCAGCGCAGCGTGCGCTCACAGGAGTCCTTCGCGTACTTGTAGGGCGCCGGATTCTCCACGCACTCGTCGAACGCCATCGCAATGTCGCTGCCGAGGTTTGACTGGATGCGCATGCTCTCCTCCGGTCCCATGAAGATGCGGTGGCCGTCAAGGTGGGAGGCAAAGGTGACACCCTCCTCCCTGATCTTGCGCAGCCCCGCAAGGGAGAACACCTGGAAGCCACCGGAGTCCGTCAGGATCGGGCCGTCCCAGTGCATGAACTTATGCAGTCCGCCCATTTGGCGCACCACGTCGTCGCCCGGGCGAAGATGGAGATGGTAGGTGTTGGACAGCTCGATCTGGCAGCCGAGCTCCTTGAGGTCCAGCGCGCTCACGCCGCCCTTGATCGCCGCCTGCGTGCCGACGTTCATGAAAACCGGCGTCTGCACCTCGCCGCCGTGGGCGCATTGGAATTTGCCGCGCCGGGCCTTGCCCTCGTATTTGATGACCTTGAACATAGCTCGTTCCTCACATTTTGTATATACAGAATATTGAATCGTATATGCAATGCATATACGATTCGTATGCATCAGGAGATAAACATCGCGTCGCCGAAGCTGAAGAAGCGGTAGCGTTCGCGCACCGCCTCCTCATAGGCGGCAAGAACGTGCTCGCGCCCCGCGAGCGCGCTCACCAGCATGATGAGCGTGGACTCCGGCAGGTGGAAATTCGTGACAAGCGCGTCCATCACCTTGAAGCGGTAGCCCGGATAGATGTAAATATTCGTCCAGCCGCCGGTCGCGGTCATGGTACCGTCCTCCCCCGCCCAGCTTTCAATGGTGCGGCAGGAGGTCGTGCCAACACAGATCACACGCCCGCCGTTCACCTTCGTGCGGTTGATCAAATCCGCCGTCTCCTGCGGAATGGTGCAGTATTCGCTGTGCATATCGTGCTGCTCGATCTCGTCCTCCTTGACCGGTCGGAACGTGCCGAGGCCGACGTGCAGCGTCACATAGCCGACGCCGACGCCCTTGGCAGCGATCCTCTCCAGAAGCTCCGGCGTGAAGTGCAGACCCGCCGTGGGGGCCGCCGCCGAGCCGTTGACCTTGGAGTAGACGGTCTGGTAGCGTTCCTGATCCTGCAGCTCCTCCTTGATGTAGGGCGGCAGCGGCATCTTGCCGAGCCGCTCGAGCACCTCAAGGAAGATGCCATTGTAATCGAAGCGCACCAGACGGTTGCCGTCCGGCAGGACCTCGGCGATCTCCGCCGTCAGCTCGCCGTCGCCGAAGCTCACCCGCGCACCCTCGCGCAGGTGCTTGCCCGGACGCACAAGGCACTCCCACACCTTATCGCCCTTGTCCTGCAGCAGCAGCACCTCGCAGGCTCCGCCGCCTGGCAAACGGTGTCCCAGCAGACGCGCCGGCAGAACGCGGGAATTGTTCAAAATCAGGCAGTCCCCCGCCCTCAAAAAATCCGGCAGCTCATAAAAGTGGTGGTGCGACCACTCCCCCGTCGCCTTATCGAGACACAGCAGGCGCGACTCGTCGCGTTTTTCCAGCGGCGTCTGCGCGATCAGCTCCGGCGGGAGGTCGTAGTAAAAATCACTTGTTTTCATCTTGCTTCTTTCCGCATCAGCTCAGCGTGATGCCCGTATAGTAGAAATTCAGAATGTCACGGTAGGTATAGCCCTGCTCCGCCATGGCAAACGCGCCCCACTGGCTCATGCCGACGTTGTGCCCCCAGCCCGAGCCGGAGAAGGTGAAGGTATTACTCGTGTTCGCACTCTTGCGCTCGAGCGACTGCACGCCGCCCGATGTAATGACGTAGGTATCCTTCGCGCCGGCATTGTTCGGCGTGACCGTGCCGTCGCCGTCGATCACATACAGCCCGCCCGTGCCGGTCACCGAGCTCTGTGCGTCGTTGACGTAGTAGGTGCTCGCGTCGCCGCCGGTGACGGTATAGCGCATACTGCGCACGTTGATGTGGTCATACACGCCGTTGAGGAGCGTGCGGCACTTCTCACGCCGCGCGGTGTAGCTGCCCCGGGTCCCCTCATAGGTGATGGCAATGACGTTGCCCGTGTCGCTGTATTCGGACACATAGACGTTCTGCACCTGCCCGATGTCGGTATTGGCCTCGGACTTGAGCACCTCGCGCAGCTCGTCGCCGGTCGCAGTAAACGACCAGTAGTAGCGGGAGAAGCGCCACGCGACGCTTGCCTCATAAGGATCGAGCTTGCCCTGCAGATACGGCACCTCGCTGCCCCAGACGTTCTTGCAGCTCTCGCTCGCGCCGCCGTTGCAGGAGTAGTAGACCGCGTTGGTCACCAGCTCGCCGTTGTAGTAGAGATAGACGCCGCGCGTCTCCTCCGCCGCCGCGTCGGAGCGCTCATTGGAGAGTGCCGCGCCGCGATAGGCCTGACAGTCTGTTGTTGAACAGACGTCAAAGCCTGCGCTGCGGTGCCGCGTCTGAGACGCGGCGTAGGTGCGCGCGCAGACCGTCTGCGCCTTGAGCGCCTCGAGCGGCCAGTCGTTCGACATTTCCGCCGCAATGACGCACTTGACGTAATCCTCGATATCCAGCACGTTGATGACGCTGATGTAGCCGCCGGTCGTGCGCTGGTATTCAAAGCCGCCGTAGTAGCGATAGCCGGAGAACCACGTCACCGTCTTCTCTCCGCTCACCGAGCGTGGGCGGACGCCGAGACTGCGGAGGCCCGAGCAGTCGAACTCAAAAAGAACGGTGTCCGTATCCGTGACCGACACGACCACGCCGGTGCTGCTCGGCGTTACGATCTGCGCGCCATAGGCCAGCACATCCGTCTCCAACAGCACGCGCGCGGACTCATCGTAGCTCGCGTGGTTGCCGACGCGCACACGATACTCCCCGTCGATGTAGGCGACGAAGCCCTTCGGGTAGCTCTGCGCCACCGCAAGCGCCTCCTCGTAGCTGCCGAACGCCGTGAGCAGCTCAATGTGGTAGGCGCCGAGGATGGTGGAGTAATTCGTCGGCCGCGTCTCATAGCACACGCCGCCGGAAACGTAGGCGTTGCTGTCCACCGTAACGGTGATCCTCTGCTCATCCGTCGCGGCGAGCGGAACGAAGCTGCGGTCGGCATCGTAATAGCCGAACTCGTAGCCGGAGCCGCTGAGCGTATCGTTGTAGTTTTGCAGCCGCGCCGTAAAAAGAGCGTTCGTGCCGTATTTTAAGCCGACCTTGAGCATAGTATTCTCTGTGGCCTGCGCGCCGACACACAGCGTGAGTGCAAGCAGCATACTCAAGATGATCGTTTTCCAGAATCGTTTCATAGGGGTCCTCCATTGGCCGCATTTCCCTGCGTTTCTACATTATAGGATAAAATGCGCAAGGATTCAAGGAAAACCGTTCTTTTTCTCCCGGCAATATTTTCCACGCTGCTATCAAAAAAGAGAGGAGCTTCCATCATGTCCCAATCCTTATTCCGCGGCTCCGGCGTTGCGCTCGTGACGCCAATGACGCCCGACGGCATCGACTTCCCCGCCCTTGAGCAGCTGATCGAATGGCATATCGCCTCCGGCACCGATGCGCTTATCCTCTGCGCGACGACCGGCGAGGGCGCGACGCTGACCTATGCCGAACGCGCCGAGATCATCGAGCGGTCCATCCGGCAGGTAAACGGCCGCGTCCCCGTCATCGTCGGCACCGGCTCGAACAACACCGCCTCCGCCATCGCACTCTCGCGTGAGGCCTGTGCAGCGGGCGCGGACGGCGTTCTGGTCGTCACGCCCTACTACAACAAGGCGACGCAGCGCGGGCTCGTGCGTCACTTCACCGCCGTCGCCGACGCCGTCGACCGCCCGCTCATCGTCTACAACGTCCCCTCCCGCACCGGCGTGAGCTGCACCGCCGAGACCTACGCCGTGCTCGCGCAGCACCCGAACATCGTCGGCGTCAAGGAGGCCTCCGGCAGCTTCGCCCTGATCCAGGAGACCCTTAACCTCTGCGGCGACGGCTTCTCCGTCTGGTCCGGCAACGACGAGGACACCGCCGCCGTCTGCGCGCTCGGCGGCGCGGGGGTGATCTCCGTCGCGGCAAACATCGTTCCGCGCGAAATGCACAAGCTGGTGGAGCTGTGCCTTGCCGACCGCATTTTGGAGGCAGGACGCGAACAGCTTCGCCTTGCTCCGCTCATCCGGGCGCTCTTCTGCGAGGTCAATCCCATTCCGGTCAAGACCGCGATGGCGCGCATGGGACTGTGCAGCGATCTTCTCCGTCTGCCGTTGTGCGAAATGAGCGAAGAAAACCGCGCACGGCTCTTCGCCGCGATGGACGCCTGCGGCATAGACGCATGAAGCTTCACGCACAAGCACCGCACCACAAAAATGCACAAAGGCCGGTGCGTGAAGCTTTTGTGCATTCTTTCCGGTTGCCCCGCAGGGGCGAGGAAAGGGCACATATCTATTTTTGCCATGCGTTTGCATAGCAAAAAAGGACGGCTTCAGCCGTCCTTTTTCTTATCCTATTTTCTCAAGCAGCGCGACCGCGTGCGCCGCAATGCCAAGTCCCTCTCCGGTAAAGCCGAGCCCCTCCTCGGTCGTCGCCTTGACGCTGACGCAGGAAGTGTCGAGCGCAAGCGCGCGGGCGAGATTTTCCCGCATCCGCTCACGGTAGGGCGCGAGCTTCGGAGCCTGCGCCAAAACCGTCGCATCAAGGTTGACGACGGCATATCCCGCCTCACGCAGCCGCTCCGCCACACGCTCGAGCAGCAGGATGCTCGAGATCCCGGCGTAAGCCGCGTCCGTATCGGGAAAGAGCTTGCCGATATCGCCCAGCGCTGCCGCGCCGAGCAGAGCGTCCATGACGGCGTGCGTCAGCACATCGGCGTCGCTGTGGCCGAGCAGGCCCTTTTCATACGGCACCTCTACGCCGCCGAGAATGAGCCTCCGCCCCTCCGTCAGGCGGTGGACGTCATAGCCGTGTCCGATGCGCAGACCCGTCATTCCTCCGCCTCCCGTTCCTCCCGTCGACGCAGGATCGTCTCCGCGACGATCAGGTCGAGCGGTGTGGTGATCTTGATGTTTTCCTCGTCGCCATCTGTCAAGTAGACTGCCTTGCCAAGGCGCTCTACCGCGGAGCAATCGTCCGTCAGCGCCGCGTGCTCCGTCAGCGCGGATTGCAGCGCCGCTTTCAGAAGTCCGGCGTCAAAAACCTGCGGCGTCTGCACCGCAAAGAGCATGGAGCGATCCGGCGTTTCCGTCACGCGGCGATCCCGTGCGAGCTTGATGGTGTCATGCACCGGCACAGCGGGAGCCGCGGCGGCGCACACCGCCGCGCGCAGTACCACCGCGTCGAACAGCTCCGGCGTCACGAGCGGACGCGCTCCGTCCTGAACAGCCAGCAGCTTCGCGTCGGCTCTTGCCTCCAGCGCCGCGCGCAGCACGGATTCCTGTCTTGTCGCGCCGCCCACGACCACCTTGACCGGCTTGCGAATGCCATAGGTCTTGCAGAGCTCCGCGTAGGTCAGCAGGTCCTCCTCCCGCGCCGCGATCACGATCTCGTCCACGCTCTGCGCCGCGTCGACCGCGCGCAGCGTGTGCGCCAGCACCGGCATCCCATCCAGCGGCAGCAGGAGCTTATTTTCGCCGCCCATCCGCTGCGAGCTGCCCGCCGCGGCAAGGATCGCCGTGCAGGTCGGACGAACGGCGGAAACGCCTTTGCCCAGCAGCCTCCCAAGCAGCTTTTTCATGCGCTCTCCTCCGCCATCATGGCCGCATTGACACGCGCCTCCGCGTCGGCGTACTCCACATCCTCGGCCAGCACGACCTCCGAAAGCAGGATCTGTCTGGCGTTGTGCAGCATCTTGCGCTCGCCGGTGGAGAGCCCGCGCTCGCCGTCGCGGTGCATCAACGCCTTGATCACGCCTGCGACCTCCAGCAGGTCGCCACTCTTGATGCGCTCCATATTCTCGCGGTAGCGGTGGTTCCAGTTCGTCGTCATGTCCACGCTCAGCTTCGGGAGCTCCGCGAGCACGCGCTCGATCGTCTCTGCTGACGAGACTGCGCGGACTCCGATCATCTCGCTGTTCGCCGTCGGGATCTTGAGCGTCAGGCCGGAGACAGGCATCCGGAACACATAAAACCGGACAAGGTCCCTGCCGATCTTCTCGTCCACGATGCTTTCGATCACACCGGCTCCGTGCATCGGATGCACGATCTTATCCCCTACGCAGAACATGACGCCCGCCTCCTGTCAAAAATTTTCAGTCACACAACATAGAAAACCGCAAAAGGGTCATTTCCCCTCTGTATATAGTATAGCTCAAGTCCGAATATTTTTCAAGTTTTTTCTGCCTCCTGCTCAAAAATCGCGCCCGATCCCGCACCCACGGCAGGAAAAAGGACGGCCCCTTCGGACCGCCCTTTTGTATCAAATAGCAGGCTTACTTGTTGCTTCTGCGCCAGATGTGCATCTTCTCCGCGTCGGCGATGAGCTGCTCGCGGAAGTCGGGATGTGCCACGGAGATCAGCGCCTCGGCGCGCTCCCATGTGGACAGGCCCTTGAGGTTGACCATGCCGTACTCGGTGACGATATAGTGCGTGCAGGAGCGCGGATCGGTGCAGATGGAGCCGGGCGTCAGCGTGGGAACGATGCGGCTCTTGACCGTGCCGTCCTTGCCGGTGACGGTCGAGGACATGCAGATGAAGCTCTTGCCGCCCTTGGAAAGATATGCACCCATGGCGAAGTCAAGCTGGCCGCCTGTGCCGGAGATGTGCTTGATGCCGGCGGATTCGGCGTTGACCTGACCGAAGAGGTCGCAGTCGATGGCATTGTTGATGGAAATGAAGTTGTCGATCTGCGAGATGACGTGAACATCGTTCGTGTAATCGACCGGCGCGCCCATGACGTCCGGGTTGCGGTCCATGTAATCATAGAGCTTCTGCGTACCGGCGGCAAACGCGAAGACCTGACGGCCCTTGTCGAGCTGCTTGTGCTTGCCGGTGATCTTGCCGGCCATCGCCATATCCACAAAGCCGTCCACATACATCTCGGTGTGAACGGAGAGGTCCTTGAGGTCGGACTGCGCGATCATCGAGCCGATGGTGTTCGGCATACCGCCGATGCCGAGCTGCAGGCAGGCACCGTGCGGGATCTGCGGCACGACGAGGTTCGCCACCGCGGTGTCGACCTCGGTCGGCGCGCCGCCCGCGCCGAGCTGCGCCACGGGCGGGTTCTCGCCCTCAACGACCATATCGACGTCGGCAATGTTGATCTCGCAGCCGTTCAGGCCGTAGACCCACGGCAGATTCTCGTTGACCTCGACGATGATCGTCTTGGCGTTATCGAGCATATCCGCCAGATGCGAGCAGGCCAGCGCATAGCTGAAGTTGCCGTGCTTGTCCATCGGCGTGACCTGGATCATCGCCACGTCCACCTTGGCGTTGCCGTCGCGATAGAAGCGCGGCAGCTCGCTGTAGCGCATGGGAGAGAAATAACCCATTCCCTTGGCGATGATCTTGCGGTCGATGCCGCTGCAATGCCAGGAATGCCATGTAAAGTGCTCGCCGGCGTCCTCCGCCTTGCAGATCTCGGGCATCCACATCGTCACGCCGCCGCGGACCTTGACGTCGCGCAGCTCGCTCTGACGGGCGGCAAGCGCCTTGTCAAGCGTGTAGGGATGGTTCGTGCACCAGCCGTAATCGACCCAGTCGCCGCTCTTGACGGCCTTGACCGCCTCGGCGGCGGTGGTCAGCTTCTTCTGATAGAGTTCCTGAACGTTCATCGTTGGTCTCCTCCTGAATGAATATGGTAAAGGGGTTTTGTTAAAACTTTGTCAACAGGAGTATTCTACCACACATCTCCCCACTTGAAAAGCCTAATTTCCGAAAGAAGACAGAAAAAAGGACAGGCAGAGCCTGTCCTTTTTCATTCGGTATGGATTTACTCCTCGACGGGAGCCTCTTCCTCCGCAGCGGGCGTGAGCAGCGCACGGATGCTCAGAGAGATCTTCTTCTTGTCCTCGTCAATGGCGATGATCTTCGCGTCGACCTTGTCGCCTTCGGCCAGAACGTCGGAGGGCTTGTCGATGCGGCGGTCCGCGATCTGGGAAATGTGGATCAGACCGTCCACGCCGGGAACGACCTCAGCAAACGCGCCGAAGGTCATCAGCTTGACGATGCGGACGTTGGCCACGTCGCCGACCTTGTAGGTGTTCATGAACACATCCCAGGGATTCTGGGTGCGGTCCTTCACGCCGAGAGAGATCTTGTGCTTCTCGGGATCGAAGGAGAGAACGTACACGTCGAGATGATCGCCGACAGAGACGACCTCGGCGGGATTCTTGATGCGGCTCCAGCTCAGCTCGGAGATGTGGACCATACCGTCCACGCCGCCGATATCGACGAACACGCCGTAGCTGGTCATGGACTTGACCACGCCGTCATAGTGCTTGCCGACCTCGATGTTGGCCCAGATCTCAGCCTGCGCGGCCGCACGGGCCTCGTTCTGCACGGCCTTGATGGAGCCGACGACGCGGCGGCGGGCACGGTTGACCTCGGTGACGCGGAGCTGAACGCGCTGCTTGATGAGCTGGCTCAGGTCGCTGTCCTTGGGCAGACCGCTCTGGGAAGCGGGAACAAACACACGCACGCCCTTGACGGAAACGACGATGCCGCCCTTGTTTTCTTCGGTGACGATGCCCTCGAGAACGGTCTTGTTCTCAACGGCATTCTCGATGTCCTCCCAGACCTTGACCGCGTCGAGGCGCTTCTTGGAAAGGGTGGCATAGCCCTCCACGTCGTTGACGCGGACGATGTAGGTCTCGATCTCGTCGCCGACATGGACGATGTCCTCGACCTTGGCGTCGGGATCGCTGGAAAGCTCGCTGACGGGAATGTAGCCCGCCTGCTTGCAGCCCAGGTCGACCTGGATCTCGGTCGTACCGATGGCCGTGACGATACCGGTCACCTTATCTCCTGTATTTAAAGTCTTAAAAGATTTGTCGAGCATTTCTTCGAAGGTCTCGTTACCTTCAATGGTCTTGATTTCTTCCGTCATGGTTGCATATACCTCCTTAATGATGCCCGCAGGAGTGGAGGCACCAGCCGTCAGGCCCGCAACAGTACAGCCATGAAACATGTCCGGCGAGAGCTCGTCGGCGTCCTCAATCTGATAGACGCGCGTGCAGTTCTCTTTGCAGATTTCCGTCAAATGTCTGGTGTTAGCGCTTTTCCGGTCTCCGACCACCACCATCACGTCCGCCGAAGAAGCGATCTCCGCCGCCTCCGATTGACGCTTTTGCGTAGCATTGCATATTGTATCATCAATTTTCAGATTTGTACACTCTTTTTTTAGAAATTTCACGCAACTTTCCCAAAGCGCACGAATACAGGTGGTCTGCGCGACCATCGTTATGGGCAAATCGGCAATTTCCGCCGTTTCCTCCGCCCATTTCGCAACTTCTTCGGCGTTTCCGAAAATTTTTGTGCCCCTGCACCAGCTTGCGATGCCCTGCACCTCAGGGTGGTCGTGCTCGCCGATGATGACGACCTGCCGCCCCGCGGCCTCAGCCTCGGTGACAAGTATTTGGATGTGCCGCACGTTCGGGCACGTCGCGCTGACGATCTCCGCACCGCGCGCCTTCAGCTCCTCCAGCACCTCCCGGCTCTCGCCGTGGGAGCGGATGAGCACCGTCTCCCCCGCTGCCGCCTCCTCGGGCGACGCGATCAGACGCATTCCCTCGCGCTCCAGCTCCGCGACGACATTGGCGTTGTGGATAACGCTCCCGAGCATCGCGCCGCCATGCGCCTTGGCCGTTTCGTGCGCGAGCGCGACCGCGCGCTCCACGCCGTAGCAGAAGCCTGCGGTCTTAGCAAGAATGACCCTCACAGCGGCGCGCCTCCCACCGCCTGACCGCCGAGCGCATACGCCTCGCGCAGCACATCGTCCGCAACCTTCTGCAGCTCCTCGGAGGTCCCGCGCCGTCCCGTGATCTGCGGCACATACGGCTCGCCGAAAATGATCGTCGTCTTGCGGAACATTCTCTTCTTCCCGTCCGCGAATACCGGAACGAGCGTCGCGCCCGAGCGCACGCCGATCATCGCGATGCCGGAATGGGCGTGCGCCGGCAGACCGTCGTGGTAGCCCACGCCATCGTGAATGGTCGTTCCCTCCGGGAAAATGAGCAGATTCTCGCCCTCGTGGATGACCTTCATCGCGGTCTTGACCGCTTGGATGTCCGCTCCCTCGCGGTTGACCGGAAACGCCCCCAGCGCGCGGAGGATGCGGCCGAACAAGCGGTTCTGGAACAGTTCCTCCTTCGCCATGAAATGCAGGCGGTAGTTGATCGGCAGGCAGATGCCGATGAGCACGGGGTCGAGGTCGCTCGCATGGTTCGGGCAGAGCAGCACGCCGTTCCGCGGCAGGTTCTCCAGTCCCTTCACCTCGATGCGGTACAGCAGCCGCAGTATCTGCGCGAGCACCCAGATGATGCCAAAAAAAACATGGTTCATTGCAGCTTCTCCCGGATCAGGGCGAGCAGCGCTTCCCTGCTCGCGTCGAAATCGAGCGCGGAGGTATCGACGACCATTGCGTCCTCCGCCGCCCGGAGCGGCGCAGCGGCACGGTGGGAGTCGTTGTAGTCCCGCTCATTGAGCTCATGCAGCACCTCGTCGTAGGGCTTCGGCGTGCCGCGCTGTTCCAGCTCGAGGCAGCGCCGCTGCGCGCGCACCTCGGCGGACGCCGTCAGAAAGATCTTCACCTCGGCGTCCGGCAGCACCACCGTGCCGATGTCACGCCCGTCCATAATGACGCTGTGCTTCCGCGCCAGATCGCGCTGCATTTCCAGCAGGAACGCGCGCACCGACGGCAGCGCCGACACGGCGCTCGCGTACATGGAGATCTCCGGCAGCCGGATCTCGCGCGTCACATCCTGCCCATTGAGCAGCATGTGCTGCTCTCCGTCCGCCTCGTAGCGCATACCGATCTCCAGCTCCGGCAGGATCGCGCGGACAGCGGCTTCGTCGCGCGGCTCAATGCCGCGCCGCTTCACCGCGTAGCCGATCGTGCGGTAGATCGCGCCGGTATCCACATACAAAATGCCGAGCTTCGCCGCGATCGCCTTGGCCAGCGTGCTTTTCCCCGCGCCGGAGGGGCCGTCCACCGCGACGGCAAAGTGCTTTTCGGGTATCATCGTCTGCATTTTCCTCATTCCATGTGTAAAGTATATTTCCTTTATTGTTCCGTCAAATACTCCGCTGCCGCTTCGCCGGCAGCCTTGCCGGTCGCCCACGCGATCTGCAGATTGAAGCCGCCCGTATAGGCGTCCACGTCGATGATCTCACCGGCAAAATACAGCCCCGGCACCTTCTTCGACGCCATCGTTTTCGGGTCGATCTCCCCGACCTTGACGCCGCCGGAGGTGATGATGGCGTTCTCCACCGGCATGGGCGATAGAACGTCGATGCTCCAATGCTTCAAAAGCGTCCGCAGCGCGGCGCGCTGCTCGCGTGTGAGATCATGTACCTTCTCGTGCGGCGGGATGCCGGAGCGCTCCACCGCCGCGGGAATGAGCTTCTGCGGCAGAAGCTCGCCGAGCGCGTTGCAAAAATCGCTGTTCGCGTGCTTCTGAAAATCCGACAGCAGGCGCTTGTCGAGCTGCTGCTCATCCAGCGCCGGCTTGAGGTCAAGCTCCAACCGATAGCTCTTTTTATCAAAGTGCCGCATATGCGCCGAGGACGAGAGCACCAGCGGGCCGGACACGCCGAAATGCGTGAAAAGCAGCTCCCCGAAATCGGTGTAAATCCTCTTTCCGTTCTCGAAGACCGTCAGCCCCACGTTCCGCAGGCTCAAGCCCTGCAGCTCCGCGCAGCCGTCCGCGCGCAGCGGCACGAGCGAGCCTGTGAGCGGCGTGACCGTATGCCCGAGCATCGCCGCCATGCGATGTCCCTCGCCGGTCGAGCCGGTGCCCCGATAGCTCACGCCGCCGGTCGCCAGCACGACCGCCTGCGCGGGATATGTACTCTTCTCGCCCTTGACGCCGCGCACCGCGCCGGTCTCGTCCGTCAGCACGCACACCGCGCGGTCACGCACAAGCGTGACGCGCAGCCGTCTGAGCTCCCGCTCCAGCGCGGCGGACACGTCGAACGCGCGGTCCGACACCGGGAACACGCGCCGCCCGCGCTCGACCTTGAGCGGCACGCCGAGCTCCTCAAAGAACGCCATCGTACCGCGCCCGTCGAAGCGGGAGAACGCGGAATACAGAAACCGCCCGTTTTGCGGCACGTTTGCCAGCAGCTCCTCACAGCCCGCGTCGTTCGTCACATTGCACCGGCCCTTGCCGGTGATGTACAGCTTGCGGCCCAGCTTCTCGTTGGGCTCCACCAGGGTCACCTGGGCCCCCGTCTGCCGGGCCGCCAGGGCGGCCATCATCCCGGCCGCCCCGCCGCCGATGACCACCACGGGGGTGTTTGTCATTGGTCCTCTTCCTCCATGCTGACGAATACGCCGTACTCGTCCCAGATATGCTCCAGCCGTTCGAAGTGCTCCACCACATCGCTCTTGCTCCGGGCGATGGCCACCAGCAGGGCATTGATCAGGCTCAAAGGCGCCACCAAGGAGTCCACAAAGGAGGCCATGTCGCTCTTGGCCAGGAGCACATAGTCCGCTGCCTTGGCCATGGCGTTGGAGGCATTGTCGGTGATGGCAATGACCTTGGACCCCCGCTCGTGGGCGAAGTTGATGGCCCGGACGGTGCGCCGGGAGTACCGGGGGAAGGACAGGCCAATGGTCACATCCCCCTCGCCCACCTGGACAATCTGGTCAAAGATCTCCTGGTTGGCGCTCTCCCCCACGTGGACCACGTTGTCAAACATCAGGCCGAAGTAAAAGGACAGGAACCCTGCCAGGGACCCGGAGGACCGGGTGCCCAGGATGTAAATCTTCTTCGCGTTGACAATGGCGTTCACCGCTGCCTGGAAACTGTCCCGGTCAATCTCCTCCATGGTCATGCGAATCTTTTCCATGTCCGACTGCATCACGGAGCTGACCACGTCCGCGTTGCCGATGATGTCGTTGCTCACCTCAATGCGCTGGATGGAGGTGAGTTTGTTCCGAATCATCTCCTGCAGGGCTTTTTGCATGGCGGGATAGCCGTCATACTTCAGCTCTGAGGCAAACCGCACCACGGTAGATTCGCTCACATGCACCGTTTTCCCCAGTTTGCTGGCGGTCATAAAGGCCGCCTTATCATAGGAGGACAGGATGTAATTGGCAATGAGTTTCTGTCCCTTGGAAAAAGTATTCATTTTACTGCTGATGAGAGATAAGATATCTTTCGACATGCACAATCGCCTCCCCTGCGGCTCTATCTCTGGTCTGGGCGCCCCCTTTGGACGGGGCTTCCGCCGCCCGGCCAGGTCGGTTTGGCCCGTTTTGGGCCGTTCTTTGGGGATATTATAGCGCGATCGCCTGGATTTTGCAAGAAAAATTTCTTATTCTTGCAGAAAAGTTTCTCTCACAAGTTGTTTCTGTTCGGTTTCCGTCAGCGGCCGCCACTGTCCAGGGCGCAAGGTCCGGTCCAGGGCCAATCCCCCCTCCCGAATCCGTTTGAGGCGAACCACCGCCAGGCCGCACTGGGCACACATCCGGCGGATCTGGCGGTTCTTCCCCTCGTGGATCACCACAGACAGCCGGGCCTTGCCCTCGCCCTGTCCCAGCAGGCGAACTTTCGCCGGGCAAAGGGGCTGGCCGTCCAGGGTCATGGGCCTGGCCAGGGCCTGTTCCGCCCCGGGACGGTAGCCGGTGACCCACACCAGGTACTCCTTTTCCACCTCATGCCGGGGATGGATCAGGGCATTGGTAAGAGCCCCATCGTTGGTGAGGAGGAGCAGGCCCTCCGAGTCCATATCCAGCCGGCCCACCGGCCACACCCGGCCGGCCGCTTCCCCTACCAGGTCCGCCACTGTAGGGCGGCCCCGCTCGTCGGAGAGGGTGGTCACCACCCCCCGGGGTTTGTAGAGCATCAGCACCGTCCTGGCGGCGGGCTGCACCGCCGGTTTGCCATCCAGGGCAATGGTGTCTTTTTGGGGGTCTGCCTTGTCCCCCAAAGCGGCAGGGCGGCCGTTGACCGTCACCCGCCCTTGCTGTATGTAGACCTCCGCCTGGCGGCGGGAGCACAGCCCCGCCGCGGCAATCAGCTTCTGCAAACGCTCTGCCAGCGCAAAGCACCTCTTTTCCTCAGCCTGTCCGGTCAAACAGCCGCTCGAACAGGCTCTGCTTTTTTTCGGCCGCCGCGACCGGCTCCGCGCATACCAGCGGCACCCGCGCAAGCTCCTCTCCGTCCATGGAAACGATCAGCTCGCCGACCGCCTGCCCCGCCGTGAGCGGAGCGATCAGCTCCTCCGGCAGCCTGGCCGATACGAGCAGCTCCTCCCCCGCCGTCACCGGATAGAAGAAGCTCTCCCCCGCCGCGAGCGACACGCTCGTCTGCGTTCCGCCGCGCACCGGCGCGAGGGTGTATTCCTCGCCGCGCGCCACCGCGCGCTTGCGCGCGAAGGCGGCGAAGCCGTACTCATACAGCGCCGCGTGATCCGCCCAGTCGCTGCGGTCGTTGAGCGTCACGGCGATGAGACGCATCCCGTCTCTTTCGCAGCAGGTCACAAGCGTGCGGCCCGCATTGTCCGTATAGCCGGTCTTGAGACCGGTGCAGCCCTCAAGCGACGCGAGCAGCTTGTTGTGGTTGCCCAGCATCCGCTCGCCCACCGCCGCCGTTCTGGTCGCGGCGATGCGCGCAAAGGTCGGCTCACGCATGGCATACGCCGCGAGCCGCGCCATGTCGAGCGCGCAGGAATAGTGTCCCTGCGCGTCCAGTCCGCTCGGATTCGCGAACGAGGTGTGCGTCATGCCGAGCGCCGCGGCCTTCTCATTCATTCTCGCGACGAAGCGCTCTACCCCGCCGCTGCAATGGTCGGCGATGCACTCCGCCGCGTCGTTTCCCGACGGCAGCAGTAGCCCGTAGAGCAGCTCCTCGAGCGTCAACACCTCGCCGGCGCGCAGGTACATGGACGAGCCTTCCTTCAAGTGGTTCTGCTTTACAGTCACCTTGTCTGAAAGATTTCCTGTCTCAAGTGCCACGAGCGCCGTCATGATCTTCGTCGTGCTCGCAATCGCAAGCTCCTGTTCGGTGTTTTTTCCGGTCAGCACCCGGCCGCTGCCGGCGTCCATCAGAATGAACGCCTCCGCGCCGGTCTGCGGCGCGCTCTGCGCCGCCGCGCAGTCCACGCAGCCGAGCAGGCTGCATACCATCAGCACAAGCGCCGCCCTTCGTTGCACGACACGAGTCAACTTCCATCACCCTTTTTTACAGAATGACTTCAGTATGCCCGCTTTTACACAAATTCTTTCTCTTCCTTTTTCTTGTTGACGAAGCCCTCGACGCGGTCGATGAGCTGCGGCGCCATCTCCAGCACGCGGTCCATCGTCGCGGTTGCCGGCACGGCGACCGGCATCATGCGCGTCTGCCCGTCCTTGATGACGAGGAACGCCACGGGGTCGATCTTCACGCCCGCTCCGCCGCCGCCACCGAAGCGCTCGCTGGTCTGGCCATAGGTCCCGCCGCCGCTGCCGAAGCCAAGGCTCACGCGGGACACGGGGATGAGCGTCACGCCGTCCGGCGTGGTGATCGGCTCACCGATGACGGAATTGGAATCCACCATTTCGCGGATCTTCGTCATCGTAGTCTCCATCAGCTCGCTTACCGAGTTCTTTTCCTTGTTCTCCATCTTGATCTTCCTTTCTATGCAGTCCGTTTTTCCGGTTCGTTCGTTTCCGGCGCAGCCACGCGCTCCACCGGCGGCTCCGCTTTTGCCTCGCCCCCGTGCGCCCTGCGCCAACGCAGGAACCATTTTCCCACCGGCACCGCCAACGTAAAGAGAATGGCAAAGAGGTCGCACACGCGCAGCGATACGCCTACCGTCCCCTCCGCCGAGGTCTCCGCCTTGGTGAAGTCCATCCCCAGATAGACGGACGGCTTCGGGATATAGAACAGCTCCTCGAGCTTCGGCATCAGAGTCCACAGCGCGGCGTTGGCATAGCCGTAGGTCTGCGCCGTGTCCGCCGGATCGTCGCCCGCAAAAATCACGCCGACCTCCAGCGGGTCAATGCGCGTGCGGCGGCAGGTGCGGCGAAGCGTCCGCTTCAGCGCGCCGAGCACCGTCCCCGCAAGCTCGCGCAGCTCGGGAAAGCTGAGCTTCGGCAGGCGGTGTCCGCCCGCCGCCTTCGGCTTTGTCTTCTCCTCCGGCGTTTTCCCGGCTGCTTCCGCTGCCTTCTTCTGTGCTTTCTTTTCCTTCCTCGGCAGGACCGTCAGCTTGACCGGACCGACGCGCAGCCGCACGCGCAGCTCCCCGCCGAAATCGACGATCGCGCCCACGCGCAGCAGCGAAAGGAGAAGAAAGAGCAGCAGAATCATGCCGATGATCTCCAGCGCCGTCATGGTCAAGCCTCCCTTCCCGTTCGCTGTCCGCTCCGCTTATTCCTCCGCGTCCGACTCGCTTTCCGCCGCAGCCGTGAGCTGCGTCGGGTCAAGGATCGCGCCGTCCGTATCCAGCCGCAGCTGGCCGTCCGCCTCAAGTCCCGGCATCTCGGGCAGCTCCTCGAGCGAGCTCAAATGGAACACGCGCAGGAATTCCTTCGTCGTGCGGTAGAGCCTGGGCCGTCCCGGCACCTGGAGCCGTCCGCACTCCTCGATGAGCTTACGCTCCTGCAAAAGTCCCATCGTGTACGAGCTGTCCACGCCGCGCACCTGATCGACATAGGCGCGCGTGGTCGGCTGATAATAGGCGATGATGGTCAGCACCTCCAGCGCGGGCTGAGAGAGCTTCGCGGGCTTTCGGATCTCAAACGCTTTGCGGATGATGTCCGCGTAATCCGGCGCGGAGCAGAGCTGATAGCAGTTCTCCATCCGCACCAGACGGATGCCGCGGCGCTCGAAAGCGTAGTAGTCGCCAAGCTCCTGCAAAACCTGCTCCGCCGTCGGCTTGTCCAGCTCGAGCGCCAGACAGATGCGGTCGATATTCACCGGCTCGCCGGCGGCAAAGAGAATGCCCTCCATTGCCGAGCGGACCTCATGTAAGTCCATCGTTTCCAGTGCCATACGTTCCTCACAATGTAAAAGTTTCCGGTGCGTCCTGCTCGCAGTCCACCGTGCAGTCGGTCTCGCCGCCCGCGAGACGGATCACGCTCGCGCGGCACAGCTCCAGCACCGCCATAAAGGTCGCCACGATCTCGCTGCGGCTCCTCGCGCCGCGGAACAGCAGCAAAAAGCGCGTGATACCGAAGCTCTTGAGCCGCCGCACGATCTCGCCCGCCTTGTCGGAGACGGAATACGGCTCGCGCTGCACGATCTGCTCAAAGGCCGCGCGCGGCGGCGGCGCCAGCTTCTCCGCGCGATCGAAGATCGACTGCATGGCCAGCACCAGGTCTGCCTTCTCGTGGTCGTATTCGTAGATCTTCCCGCGCTCCATCGGTTCGGGATTCTTTGTCATCGTGTTGCGTCCGAACTCACTCATCGGCCCCAGCGTCTCGGTCAGCGTGCGGATGCGCAGATAGGTGTCCTTCTGCTGGCGCTCCTTCAGGGATTGAATGAGCTGCTCCATCTCGTTCTGCGCTTCCTCGTCCTCGATGGACAGCAGCATCCGCGTCTTGATGTACATCAGGTGCGCCGCCATCGTGATGAACTCGCTCGCCACCTCAAGGTCAAGCTGCTTGCGCTGCTCGAGGTAGGCAAGGTACTGCTCTAAAATGAGCGCGATGGGAATGTCCTGTATTTCGATCTTATTTTTTGAGAGCAGGAAAAGGATGAGGTCGAGCGGGCCTTCAAAATCCTGAAGCGTCTCCGCCGAGCGCTCATGCACCACGCCCTCGAGCTTAAAAATAGGGTTGTCCATTCGTTTCTCCGTTCACTCTCCGCGCTTAAACGATACCGCGGAAAACGAAATTGATCATAGCAGCGTACACATTATAGATCGCCGTGCTGAGCACATTATCGCCCACGCCGAGCCACACGAGGATCAGCAGCGCGATCATACCGTATTTTTCGTAGCGCATCAGCTTCTCATACGCGCTGTCCGGCAGGAAGGCAAAGAGTACCTTCGAGCCGTCGAGCGGCGAGATGGGAATGAGGTTGAAAAGCCCGAGACCGACGCTCAGATACGCCGTCGTCAGCAGCAGGTCAAAGATGAAATCCCACAGCGCGCCGTATTGATGATAGACGAGCCGCGCGCACAGCAGAGCAAGCAGCGCCAGCACAAAATTCGATACCGGCCCGGCAAGCGCCGTGAGCGCCATGCCCTGCTTCGGCTTTTTGAAATAGCGCATATCCACCGGCACGGGCTTCGCCCAGCCAAAGCCAAGCACCAGCATACACGCAAGGCCCACCCAGTCGATGTGGTGCAGCGGGTTCAGGCTCAGCCGATGCTCCCGCTTCGCGGTCGGGTCGCCGAGCGCATAGGCGGCAAGGCCGTGGCAGGTCTCGTGGACCGTCAGGCATAAAAATACGGCAATCAGGCGCATCAGCGCCGACAGCATTGCCGAAAAATCAAGTGAATTCCATAGGTCGGACAGGGTACCCAACGCAATCTCTCCTGCGAAAAAATTCATTCTCGGGTGGATTTACCCGATAAGTTTAATCATTATAGCATTTTCTGCGTCTCTTTACAAGGATTTTTGCAATTTTTGTTGCATTGCTCCTGCAAAAATAAACCTGCGTTTTTTCGTCGTTCTGCACAAGAAAAGAGACCGGGCACTTCCGTGTCCGGCCTCTGTGTTATTTGCTCTCGGGAGCCTTAGCCCTTGA
>OGQA01000289.1_pt1 | contig 28875 bp, 26 predicted proteins | sample 1553011 | NCBI WGS metagenome assembly OGQA01 (sample SAMEA2580256, study PRJEB22360) | human gut metagenome | biome: human gut; feature: human-associated habitat; material: faeces | place: Denmark | collected 2008/2010 | reverse complement strand
TTTTCTTTTCCACCGGGGATATTTACGAGGAAGCCGCCCACCATAACGCCGTATTTGTCGGCAGAGATGAAAGCGGCATACCGCGATACGCCCATCAGCGCGGCACAGCCGGGAGTTTTCGGCTTGATGTGAAAGGCAGCGACAAAGCCTTTAACTTCTGCTACCGTGGCGAGGACGAAAGGTTGTTTGTCTTTGAAGCCCCGATAGACCTCTTATCTTTCCTCTGCCTGTTCAAAAAGGACTGGCAGAAGCAAAGCTATCTGGCATTGGGCGGCGTGGGAGAAAAAGCCCTGTTGCGCTTTCTCTCTGACCGTCCGAACATCAAGACCGTTTTTCTCTGCCTTGACAGCGACGAAGCCGGAAACGACGCTTGTAGCCGCCTTGCGGAGCTTGTGCCGGAGGGCTTGACCGTCCACCGCCTTGTGCCGCTTTACAAGGACTGGAACGAGGTATTGCAGCACCGGGCAGAAATCACAGACGGGAAGTATATCCAGGAAGCAGTTTACGGCCTGAAAGAGCCGCCGCAGGAAGAAACCGTCGAGATTATCCGCATGAGCGAGGTTGACACGCAGACCGTTGAATGGCTATGGGAGCCGTATATCCCTTTCGGGAAAGTAACCATTGTGCAAGGCAACCCCGGCGAGGGCAAGACCACCTTTGCCCTACGCCTTGCCGCCGCCTGCACCACCGGGGGAACGCTGCCGGGAATGAAGCCCTTGCCGCCATTCCAAGTGATTTACCAGACCGCCGAGGACGGGCTGGGCGATACCGTCAAGCCCCGCTTGATAGAAGCCGAAGCCGACCTTGACCGCGTGCTTGTGATTGATGAAGCCAAGCGGGAGCTTACCCTCTCCGACGAGCGCATAGAAAAGGCAATCACGCAGAACGGGGCGCGGCTGATTATCCTTGACCCCATACAGGCGTACATGGGCGAAAAGACCGACATGAACCGGGCAAACGAAGTGCGCCCCATGTTCCGCCGCCTTGCCGATGTTGCCGAGCGTACCGGGTGCGCCGTTATCCTTATCGGACATCTCAACAAAGCTGCCGGAGGGCAGAGCGCATACCGGGGCTTAGGTTCTATCGACTTCCGCGCCGCAGCAAGGAGCGTCCTGCTGATCGGGCGCGTGAAGCGAGAACCGAATGTGCGCGTTATCGTCCATGACAAATCTTCCCTTGCGCCGGAGGGCAAGCCCGTTGCCTTTTGCCTTGACCCGGAAACGGGCTTTTCGTGGATAGGCGAATATGATATAACCGCCGACGAGCTGCTGTCCGGCGCGGGCGGGAACACCGCCACCAAGACCGAACAGGCGGAACGGCTGATACTGGATTTACTGGCAGACGGGAAAGAGCTTGCCAGCGAGGACATAGAGAAAGCCGCCACAGAAGCGGGCATATCCGCCCGTACCGTCCGGGCGGCAAAGAGAAACCTTGACGGGCACATTACCTCAAAGCGCATTGGCGCGGCATGGTATCACGCTCTTAAAAAGTGAAACGGCAAAATCCAAGTGGCAAAACCCAGATACCTTGCCACTTTGCCACTTCGCCACTTCAACCTCAAAACCACCGCCCCATGTATGACCGCATGGGGCTTTTCTCATAGAAAGGAGAGCCTATGAACAACGACACCAGCAACCGCAGCACCCCCGCAACCGCTTCCCCTCTGACCGTAAAGGAAGCCGCGCCACCTGTAATGATAAAGAAAATCGGAAAGACCACCTACCGCGTCAAAATCCATTTCAGTGAAACGAGCAAAGAAACCATGAGCGACAAAATCAAGCGTCTGATTTTGAATGACAGCGAAAAAAGTTCTTAAACACCCTTGACAAAACGTATCAGAGGCGACGCTGCTCGCCGCGATGGAGCACGCAAGCCGATACGTCGAGGACAAGGACCTGAAGGCCGCTCTGGACGATGACGAATCGCATTCCGGCGGCATCGGCACGCCCGCGACCCGCGCCGACGTGATCGAAAAGCTCGTCCACGCCGGATACATGGAGCGCAAGGGCAAACAGCTGCACTCGACCGAGGCGGGACGCACGCTCGTGGACGTCGTCTCCCCCAGGCTCCGGGACGTCTCGCTCACCGCGGACATGGAACGCAGTCTGGGCGACGTCGAACGCGGCGGCGCACATACGGACGCCGTGTACGAGGAGTTCCGCGGATACGCGCGCGCCATCCCTGCCGACGCCGCCGCCAACGTGAAAGCCGAGCGCGTCGGCCAGAGCGGCGGGAAGACTGAATCGTATGGCCGCTGCCCCCGCTGCGGCGGGAACGTCGTGAAACGGGGCAAGACGTGGACGTGCTCGACCAACCGCAACGAGAAGCAGGCCGACGGCACATGGAAACGAACCGATGGATGCGGGTACCGGGTCTTCCCGACGATCGCGGGCAAGACCCTCACCGATGCGCAGGTGCGGAAGGTCCTCGGCGGTCAGACCGTCCTCGTCAAAGGATTCACATCGAAGAGCGGGAAAAAGTTCGACGCCCGGCTGGTCGCCGACAAGGAACGCGGCGTCGCGTTCGATTTCGGCAAATGACCGGAAACATGTAGACGCCGTGCACCGTTCGTCCATCCGAAACATGATTGGCTTGACCATGTGGATGGGGACGGGGCGCATGCAATCCCGGCTGGAATGTCGGAAGACGCCTCTTCCAAAAAAAGGAAGAGGCGTCTTCCAAAAGTCATCCGAGATGAGCAGTCGAAGGGCGGACGAGTCCGTCCGCAAATACGGAAAGGATGTTGAGAGATGAGGAACGGCAAAGCGTTTCCGCACCGCGTCAGCGCGATGATCGGCAACGAACAGTACGAGCATCTGAAGAAGGAGAGCGAGGCGCACGGATACCAGATCGCCCTGATCGAACGGTGGATGCTGATCCCACAGAACGTTGACGACCTGTATGCGGGAAGCCTGGACGATGCGGACAGAATGATGCGGCGGCCGCTGCCGTCCGGAACAAGGGGCGGAGGGAAGAGACGGTGCCGGGAATGCGATTTCTGGCTGACGGACGCCGGATACGAGGCGGTGACCCGGTGCGCCGTGAAACGCGGGCTCATCCGGTCAGCGTATGTCGCCGAAGTCATCCACGAACAGGTCAGGATCGCGAACGAATCCGGATGGCCTCTCCCGGATGGCATCACCAACGAGTCCGTCGAGAGGGAAATCCTTGGACTGCTACGCAGCCTGGAAGAGTCCTCTTCCGCTCTATGAGCAGTGAAGATAGCAAACGGAAACCATACGTAAAACGTGTGGTCTACCGGATGGAAAACATATGCGAACCATACGTAAACCATGCGTAACGCCATGCGTGGCGACATGCATGGCAGCATACGGAAGACATATGTAAAGCATAAGACCTACCGGAAGTTAAACATATGTAAAACGTCCGTTTTCCCGGACGTTGCCAAAAGCTGGTGTAGCAAGTTATACGGTTTGTGCGCACAAACCGACTTGCCCTCCACTGCGCCTTCGCGGTGGACTTTGACCCGAGTGCCGAAGGCTTTTGGACGGCGCCGCAACGGCGCCGCAACGGTGGTTTCGACGTCGCCGGCGACGTCGGGGAGGGCGAACGGTGAAACGGCCGCGACGTCCGAGAACACGGAAAAGAGAGTGAGCCCCATGGGCAGGAACCAGCAGCACAGGACGGGACGGACCCGCGGCAGGCGGATCTTCATCCGCGTTTCCGACCAGGAATTCGAGGAGATCCGCGCGGCCGCGGACATGAAAGGCGTCAGCGTCTCGCGTTACCTGGTCGAGGCGCACGAGACGTGCACCGACCTCGAAACCGCGAAAAAGAAATACGAGACGGGCCCCATCGTCGAAAAGCTGGAGTCCATCAGGACGGAGATCTGGCACATCGGACACAACGTCAACCAGATCGCGCGCAACACGAACCGCGACATGAACGCGAGCATGGACGACGAATACTCGGCCGCGAAGGCCGTGAGGGACTGCGCGCGTCTGTTCGGCCAAGCCTCCGACACCATCAAACGCCTGTCGAATCAGATTGGCCGCTGAACCGTTCGTCAGCCGGATGGAATGGATGCCATCTATTAAGTCGGGAGTGGGGAGATGGACGAAGGAAAACGAAAGGCCTTGGAATCTCTGCCAAGGCCTTCGCCGATCGGGCTCTCCCAATCCATGTGGACGACTATATGTCCGTTCGATCCCGAAGTCAAGCTCGGCGGCGACGCAGACGACGGGCGCCATCTTACCATTGTTGGAACGTCAGCAGCGGCCGCGGACACGATGGTTTGGATCGGACCGTTTACCGGAATGAGCAAGCCCGGTCAGGGAAAACGCAAAGAGAAATACGGACAGATACCTAAGGATTCTCATGGCATGATGGTGGACGTCGTGTCGCCCTGCTCTTGCCGGTTCGTCGGCGGCCGTCTTGTCCAGATGACTTTCCGCTTCCATTTTCGGAGCTGTCTGATTGACCGTTCCTCCCTCCTCCGACAGTTTCGGCGCACGCAGAAGCACGACTGTCAAAACGAGAAAAGGACCCGATAGGGCAACCGCACCAATGCAACGAATGAGACCGCTCCACCAGTTACAAGCCATGGCGGCGACGAGCACGAGCAAGGAGGCAGTGAGGAGGCACGACAGAACGAGGATCCGATATTTCCATACTCTTCTCGTTTCCTCGTACTCATGCAAACGCTTGTATGACTTCTCCATGGCCTGCGTGAACGAAGCATCCATTCCACTGCCTCCATCACGAATTCGTTCCAAGATGTCGAGGCGGAACTGTTTCCTCAACGCCACGTGTGTGTATATCCGTTTGCCAATCATTGCGGCCAGTATGGTCGATGAGGCGGTAACGGCAAAGGCGATAAGAAGCTTACCCACCGCCGCGGCACCGTTCATATCTTGAGACATGGCACAGACCAGTAGCAGCAGGCCGACGTCAATCCCATATAAGCCTCCGACGAGGAAAAGCGAAAAATAACCGCATACCAGCTCTTGCTGGTTTGCCCAGAATCTCAGTCCCTTCCGCGTGTAAGTCTCGTAGGCAAGGCGTTCCGCGGCTTCGTCGATAAGAAACTCACGGTGGGCTCTGATAACAGATCGCTGTCTTTCACCAGCATGCGATTCCAATTCCGCCATTTCCTTGAGTTCCTTGATGATGCGGGAGACATCCGCCCTCCATAAATCAGGAACACCTTTCAATAATTTCAGGACAGTGGTTAGAAGATACTTCGATATTTTTTCGATGTCCATTCCTGTTCCTCCATATGATTCCTGTTATACAGGCATGATATAAAAGGGCCGTCGTGGTTTTCCCTTTTTCCCGGAATAAAATTGTCGGTTTGCTCCAAGCTCGCTTAGACATCGACGGATCGTTCCAGACATCTTTGGATGGGATATGACCGTTTTCAATCACGAATCTGTAGACACCGTGTGCCATCGATGGTCGGTTTCCGACCGAGGATAAGGACATGATTCCGAAGATCAGCCGCGGTTCGGATCCCGCGGGACTAGTGAAGTATCTGTTCGGCAAGGGTCGCCACAACGAGCACGCCAACCAGCATCTCGTCGCGTGCAGCGACGACCTGCTCGACTCGTTCGGATTCGACGGGCATCCCGACGAATCGTACGCGAAAATCGGGGAACGCTTCGACCGGCGATACCGGGTCAGGGAACGCAAGGGAGATCCCTTCCCCCGCGACCGGCGCGGCAGGCACAATCCCGGCGGGGAGCACGGCAAGGACCGCGTGTGGCACTGCTCCCTGTCCATCAAGGCCGGCCAGGGCATCCTCACGGACGGGCAATGGGAAGCGATCGTCCGCGACTATCTGAAACGAATGAGCATCCTTCCCGACGACGGCGCGGCAGGCGTGACATGGCTCGCGGTGCGCCACGGATTGAGCCGGAATGGCAACGACCATGTGCACGTGATGGTCCAGCTCGCCACGGACGACGGGTGGATCAACACGTTCAACGACATGAAAGGCGCGCAGAAATCATGCCGAGAGATGGAGCGGGAACGTCCCGAGCTCGTCGAGCTGGATCGGTCGAACACGGAGGGCGACGTCAGGTACAGGTACGCGGAATGGCGCCGCTGGGCCGAATGGAAGGCGCGGGAGGACTACGACGGGCCGCTCCCCTGGTCTGCGCTCGACAGGGACGGGCGCGTCCGGCGGATCGCCGCTGTGGCCGCGGAGACGATGCCGAAACAGCACGTCGGCCGGATCGTGGAGGCGTGCGCGAAGGCGTCCCGCAGCGAGGACGAGTTCATCCGGCGCGTGCGCCGCGAGGGTTTCAGCATCGACCCGCGTCTGCGCAAGGGCGCGGCCAGGGATTCGTTCGATTCGCCGGACCAGGTGGTCGGATACCGGATCACCTGGCGCAGCAGGGACGGCTGGACGGAACGGTTCAACGCGTCTGATCTCGGTCAGGACATGAGGCTAAAAGAACTGCGCGACGGCTGGACGCACGATGCGCGGTCAGAATCGTTGGCGGTCCAGGAATGGCGGGCGAGCATGGAGAACCGCCCGCCGTTCCTCGCCGACGGCCTGGAGCGCCGACCCGCGACCCTCTCCACGCATGACATGGAAAGGCTGATCGACGAGGCGTTCCACGTCGCCGTGGACGTGAGACGCGGGGAAGGCGATCCGGAAGCATACGACGAGGCGCTGCGCGAGGGACTGCGCGTGTTTGACAGGCTATCCGAACGGTACGGGCTCGGGGATGGATTCTCGGCCGAGATCATGAAAGACGAACTCTCGGCCGAGACGGCCGACGCGATCGGAGACGATGGGCGCGATGAGAATGGGAAAGCCCACAAGCCCTGATGCCGCGGACCAGTATCATCTCACGGGACCCGGCCTCGTCTCGGCCGAGACGCCGGGGATCCCGGTTCCAAACGGTTCGGCCGGACCGAGGTCCCGATCGCCGGGGCGCGCGCCGGACACGGCCGAACCGCGCAGATCCTCCCATGCGGGGACGAACACGTTCTCGTACCGCCATGTCATGACCGCTTTGTGGTATTCCTTGAAACCTTCGGGAAGGACGGTCACCCCCATGGCCTGTTCCGGGATCGAATCGATCAGGGAGTACAGTCGGTCGGGCTCGTAGCGTTCCATGAACCGGCCGAACGCCAGCGTGCACTGGGGATCCTGTCCAGACGCGATGTATTTGAGCGGCGCGATCGGCTTGCCTTTGTCGGTGATGTAGCATGACCTCACGTCGAGGGCATCCTGACGGATCAGTTCGTCTTTGGACAGGCGCCGTTCGATCGCGGCTTCGGTCCGTTTGTTGTTGAACGAGTTGCCGTTGTCATACACGGGCGCGAGCCGGTAGTGGCCCTTCCTGTCGGACAGGACGCCCCAATTGGTGTTGTTGCGGTCGATGTTGCGGATGAACGCGTCGGTGACGAACATGTCCCAGAAACGTTCCCGGACCCCATCGATGCCGGCGAGCTCCGGGATGCGGTTGATGGCGGCCCTCACATCGGCCAGCACCACCCCCGACCCTGTGGAGGCGGATTCGGTGAATCCCGGTTCGTCGTCGGACAGGGAGTTCTTCAGATCGTGGAACTCCACCAGTTCCCAATCGTCATCGGTGAAATCCCGGCACGCGCACACGACCTTGCCTCCTCGGATGCCCAGCACGGTCTCGTGCACCGGGATGCCCAGCATCCCGTAGACATGCGATCCGAGGAATTCCGACAGGGGCGCCGTCGTGTACGAGGGGACCGAGCCTTGCAGACGTCCCGTCGGCCCCGGGAACTTGAGGATCCAGTTGCCCCCGTTCCAGACGACGCCGATCTTGCGGCCCGCGTTTCCGGCATAGAACCTGCGGGATTTCTCGCACCCCTCGAAATCAATCAAAGCCATCATATTCCACGATTCTACCGGCCGGCGCGGCCGAATCAACCGCATTCATCCCACAGGAGGGAGACGACGCGTCCGCCGCCGCGGACCGAGACGTCGGACGCGTCCTACCGTCCGGCCTGTTTGACGGTGGGGACGTCCGGCAGGGACGGCTCCATGGCCGGCGCCGCGGGCGGCGTGATCCTGGCCTCCTGCTCGGGACTGTACGCGCCGAACAGGTCGGGTCCGTCCCATTCCTCCGGCTCGTACAGGTCGACCAGGTCGGTCTCGTTCTTTCCGGTGGCCTCGCTGGATGACAGGTCTCCCCCGGTCTCGGATTCGACGGCCCTCTTCCTTCTTTTCTCCGGGGCCGGCGTTTCGGCCGAAACGTCGTCCGCTTTTCCCCCATCCGCCGTTGGATCGTCCCCGGAAGACGCTCCGTCGCGTTCCTCCATGTCGGATCCGGACGGTTCCGGCAGGTCGGAGGCTGGGGCCGCGTTCTCGTTCTCGTTCATGGAGCCCTCGAACAGGCTGGACGGTTCGTCTCCCTCGCTGCGGTTGTCCCCGCCCGAGGATTCGGGCAGTCCGGCGTCGCGCAGGTGGCTGATCTGCTGGCCGGCCTCGTCTATGGACACGACGGCCTGCATCATCACGCATTCGGCGATCAGGTCGTTCCGCTGCCCGTTCCATCCCTCTCCGTTCTCCGGGGCGACATGGAACGTCTCGCCGTCGTGCCGGGCCCTGAACTCGTCCGGCGAGGTGTCGTCGTGGTCGAGTCTGACGGTGAAGCCGGCCTTCTCGAACGCGGCCAGGGTGTCCTCGAGGGCGGGCGTGCGGTCCACGTAGGTGATGGTGACGTTGTTCATGACGCGGTCGGCCTGCTGTCCGATGGTCTCGCCGGGATGGCGCTGCGACCATTCCGTCTCCATGAGGTTGCGCGCCCGGTTGAGCTGGGCGGCGTAGCCAGGGTCCGTGCCGACGAGCATTTCGCTGACGTTCCAGGCCTTCAGCAGGCTTGTGTCGCTCAACGGGGAACATCCCCTCGTGCCGAGCACGGTCGCGTTCAGCACGCTCTCGAACCCGTTGTTCAGCTCGCGCCTGTGGGCGCTTTCCCAGGACAGCAGGCGGGCCCGCTGGGCCTCCATCTCCTTGATCTCCGCGGCCTGCAACCTCGCCTGTTGGGCCTGTTCGGCCTTGCGTTCCCTGTGCTGCTGCTGTATGTCCGCGCTCAGTGAGCGGTGGAGCATGCTCAGCTGTTGGGCCATGTTGCTCCATGTGCTGTTGAGCAGCTGGTCCAATGCGTCCTCGGGATCCATCGCCGACATCATCGGCCTCCTTCCTGTTGGTTCCTACCGATCGCGTGCAGTTTTATGTTCGGCCGGCGCGGCGGGCGTTCCCTGTCGGGTATGGCCGCCGCTGCCTCCTCCATCTCCTTCGGGCGCACCGGGCGCAGGGGCTCCATGGCCTTGCGCCGCCAGCCCTTCGGCGGGCGTTCGCATGGCAGCGGCTCGCCCGGCCCGGTCGTGTGCCCGTTCTCGTCGATGCCGAGCGAGGCCACGAGGCCGGTGTCCTTGTTGAACACCCGGTCGAGCAGGCCGAACGCCTGGATGTTGAAGATCATCATCTGGCCCGGCTGGCGTCGGGCGTTCTCGTAGGCGCGCCACAACGCGTCGAGCTGGTAGATGAGCGGCGGGGACCGCCACCAGTCCGGCACCCACAGGAACTTCGTCATCACGCCCTGCTGGTAGGGCCACATGTTCGCCACGTGCAGCTCCACGAAGCTTGCGAGGTTCGGATAGTACGTGTCCCGCATCTGGGTTCGCGCGCCGAACTGGCCTATCAGCGCCTCGCGTTCGGCCTGGTCGTCGCCGATCTCCCTTGATTCGGGAATCGAAAGCACGTCCTCCCCGTCGAGCTCGCCATCGGCGCCGTTCTTCGGCTCCGGCGTGGCGTCGGTTTCTCCCTCATTCCCCTGCGCGTCCGAGACGGCGTCTTCGGCCTCGTCCTTCCCGGTGTCGTCGGACAGCGTTTCGTCCGAGGGTGTGGCGGGCGGCGTCGAATCCCGATTCCCGTCCGTCGGAACGCCGGGAACGGCGGAAGTCGTTTCGGCCGCGCGCTCCCTTTCCGCCAGCTCCAAGTCCTCCTTGGTCGAGATCGCGAAGTCCTCGGCGGCCAGGCCGGCCTTGTACGCGAACAGCCATCGCGTGAACGGGATGGTCAGCCCGTACCGGGTCACGTCCTCGACGCCTTCGACGGCGAGGTTCGCCGCGGCCACCGCCGCCACGCACACCATGTCGGGATCCGTGGGACGGTCGGCGTGGTCGGGGACCTGCGGCGGCGCGGCCACGCCGGAATCCGGTTCCGGAACGACATGGTCCGCCGCGGGCGCGGACGGCCCCGGCATGGGGGCTTGCGGGAAGACGGGCCCCACCCGGCCCGGCGCCATCTGGACCGTTTCGCGGATGCCGTGCCGCATCTCGCGGTCCTCCGATGGGTTCTTGCCTGGAAATACCATTTTCATCCTTTCGAGGAATGTTCCAACGCCCATGTCATGCGGCCTTGCGGATGATGTCGGCCCAGACGCGGTTCTCGGTCCACGGCATGGTCCGGTCGATCTGGGCGCGGCATTGCGAGGCGAGCACGAGCGCCCGGCCGACGGGCCACTCGGCCAGGTCGGACACGTCCAGGATGTTCTCCTTCTGGATGCTGTTGTTCACACTGCGTCTGCCCTGCCCGTCGATGTTGAGGCTGCCGCGGACGATCTCCCTCTGACCGACGAGACTGCTGATCTCGCCGAGCCATTTCGCGTCCTTGATGCCGCCCAGGTAGACGAGGATGTTCGCGTTGTTGAACAGGCTGCCGAAGTTCGTCTCGCCGAACGCGGCCTTGCCCTGGTCCGGGTTCTGCCAGATCGTCATGATCGGGATGCCGGCCGAGCCGAAGTACGAGTACACGTCGGCGAGTTCGGGCCAGCGGCAGATGTTCGCGGCCTCGTCGAGCACGCAGCACATCGGCCTGGGCAGACGCCGGTTGTTGTCCGTGCATTCGGACTGCGCGTATTGGAACGCGGTGAACGCGACGACCGCGGTCAGGCTCGCGGTCAGCGCCGTGGACGGGCGCCCCTGGGCGGACAGCAGGTAGAGGGTGTCGCCCTCGCTGGTCGCGAAGGCGAGCGGGTCGAACACGTCTCGCCCCTCCGGGGTGCCGTCGCCCTCCCGGGGCAGGACCCATTCAATCACGTCGGGGTCGGCGAGGAAGGCGACCATGGTCTGCAACGAGCCGAACACGCCGCTTCGGGTCTCCGGGGTCAGGGCGATGACCGAGCTGACGCGGGCGGCGATCTCGCCGTATCCCTCGTGCTTCGTGAGGATGGTGACGGGTTCGGTGTTGCGTTCGCTCGACGCCCAGCGGAACACGTCGGCGACGGTCTTGCCGCCGAGGTGGGCTGCGAACAGGTAGTCGGCGAGCTGCTGGGCCGCGGTTCCGGGGAAGAAGTCGTCGCCGCCGGTGGACGGCTGGCCGGACGCGTACCGCCAGCAGTCGGCGATGCGTTTCGCGTCGGCGATGGTGTGGATGGAGTCGATCAGGTTCCACACCCATGTGGTGTGCTTCCGGTTCGGTTCGGCGATGCGTTCCGGGTCGAACACCCAGATGCGCCCGTCGGGATGGTCGTGCATGCGGACGGGACGGGTCACGTCGAGGATGTCGCCCTTGTTCGAGGTCGCGAGGCATGGGCCGGGGGCGGAGCAGACCGCGGGGATCGCGTAGCACAGGGACTTTCCGGAACGGGGTCCGGCAAGCACGATCGCCATGTCCTCCCAGCTGGTGCTCATGGGCGTTCCGTCCACGATGTTGCGGCCGAGCGGATAGCCCGGCTCCATGCGTTTCGGGTCGTAGTCCTTGACGAGACGGGACGCCATCTTCTCGGCCCGTTCCCGGGTGACCTTGGACACGGCTTCGCCGTGGCCCATGCTCGGCGCGTACACGTCGACCCTGGTGCGGTCCGCGCTTCCGGTGACCTTCGGGGCGACCTTGCGTGCCAGCAGCCGCCAGCACAGGCCCGCGAGGGCTCCGGCGAGGATGACGAGCAGTCCGGCCAGCGCCCACTGCGCGCCGGTGAACTCCCATTGGCCGGAGAGGATGTACAGGAGCGCAAAGATGTCGAACCCGTGGCCCGACGCCGCGCATATCGCGCCGAACACGGACATGACCGCCAATGCGACGAGCAGCGCGACTCCCGCCGCGCGGCTGGACGGCCTGACGGTCCGTCCCAGGTCGGCTACCCTGTTGGTCTGGAGTTTCGGATCGACGTCCACCGCTATCCCCTCTCCCGCACTTCGGCGAGCTCGGCCAGGATCGCGTCGGCCATGTGCCGCCTCCATTCGCCGATGTCCGGGACCGAGGACTTCCAGCCGCATCCGCAGTGGAACAGTCCATGGTCGCCGACGTTGGGCTCGAGGTGGCCGTCCCAGTCGTCCCGTCCGTAGGGGTCGCCCAGGTGGTCGGCCAGCGCGTTCTCGATGGCCTCCTCCCTTGTCTTGGGAGGCGTGGAGACGAGCCCGTCGACGTGGCGCCCGTATTCCTCCCATGTGGCGAACCTCTCCCCGCATGAGCATTCCGCCCCGGACATGGAGGGACGGGGCGCGTGGGCGCGGAGGACCGCCTTCCTGCCGATCCCCGTCCCCTCCCTTCCCTCGTCATCGAGGAACTTCATCATGAACGCTCCTCCCCGGTCGCGGGCTGGGTCTCGGACGGGGAGGATCCGGCCCGTTGCTCCGCTTCGGCGGCGCGTTCCTTGCGGCGCTGGTAGAGGATGGAGTCGTAGACGAGCCATTGCGCGTTGATGACGTTGCGCGCGTCGGGCTGGCCGTCCTTGGAGCTGGCGTAGGCGGCGGGCTCGGCGATGCTGCCACCGGCGATGACGGGATCGCCCTGCCTCATGTCGATGCGACGCACGGTGTCGGCCGCGTTGCCGAAGAGCTGCACGGTCGTCTTGACGGGTCCGCGCGGGTCGTCCGTCCAGCCGCCGTCCGCGGTCCTCACGCGGCGGTTCTCGTAGACCACCGCCTGGAGTTTGGAGGGCAGGATGGCGCCGTCCTCCATGGTCTTCTCGGGCAGGTAGTCGGGGTTGGCGCCGAGATTGCCCCTTACCGTCAGCATCGTCTGCGGCATGTTTCGTCCTTTCGTCATAGGGGGTGGGGCGCCACGGCCTTTGTGGCGTCCCACATGCAATGTTGCGGCCTCCGCGGCGGCGGAACGGTGCACCGCGTCTACAAGTTTCCGTTCAGCGTGTCGGCGTGGTCGCGCCGAATGCGCGCGGGTCGCCGAGCGGATCCGTGTCCGCGCGGTCCGTGCGTTCGAGGTCGCCTTCCGACAGCAGTCCCGCCTTCCATTCCACGTAGGATTCGGAGATGAAGTCCGGGCGCGAATAGAACTCCATGCAGCTGTTCCTTCCTCCCGGGAAGTTCCAGTAGTGGTCCTCGACGACCTGCGCCAGCTCGTCCTCCGCCCAGACCCGCATGACGTCGCGTTCGGACTGGTCCGCCAGCCCGGCCGTCCACGTGTAGCGGGCGTCGGCGTCGATGGGCGCGGTTCGGATCCATTCGTCCAATCGTCCGCGGATCCAGTTGAGAGGGACGCCGCCGGAGCCGGCCGTCCGACGCGCGCCGTCCGACGCCTCGCGCACGAGCAGGCCTTGCTACAGCCATTCCCCGAGGTCTTCCATAGTGGAGTTGATCCGGTGGTAGGCGTCGTAGCCGATTCTGTCGCCGAGGACGGTTTCGAGCCGGACGATGTTGTCGAGGTCGAGCATCGACCCGTCGTGCTCGTAGACGTCGACCGATTCCCTCCAGTGGGCCATGACGTAGTCGGCATCGGCGTCGTCGCGCCGGTCGAACCGTTCGAGGATGGTTTCGATGGATTCGCTGTTGAGTCTCATGTCGTTCTCCTTGTCCGCGCCCTATCTTGCTGGCCCGGCCGCGGGCGCGGCGTACGGGTCCGTTCCGGTGAGGGATTCGTCCAGGACGTCCACCGGATCCTCCAGGTCGGCCATGGGATACCGGGTCTCGATGGCTTCGAGCAGGCTCAGGATGGCGGCCTCCCGGCCTCCCTGGTCGATGAAGCGCGCGACGTTGCCCTCGACGGGGCACGGAGCGTGCCATTCCGTCCCGTCCGCGAGACGCCACAGCCATTCGCCTTCCTGGGGGATGACGTGGCCGAGTATCCGCCCGTCGGGCAGCTCGGCGGAGAGGACGTGCGGACCTCCGGGCCATGTCGCGGATCGGCGCATCTCCACGTCGTCGATGCCGAACCGGTCGTTCATCGTATCGTCCCCCTGTCCTGCGCGATGTCCGCGAGTTCCGCCAGTCCGGTGGACCCGTCCGCGGTGGGGGCCGTGTCCAGCACCGCGGACGCGAAGCGGTCGGACGGGTCGAAGCGGAGCGCGCGTTCCGCGTGCATGCGGCCGGTCTCGCCCGTCCGTCCGAGGTATTCGACGTGGTCGAGCATGCCGAGCAGCCCGTAGATGTGGCCTTCGACTGGGGCCGGGGCGTTCTGCTGGATCGGAGAGAGGATGCGCCATGCGGCGTGGTCGCGGTCGGTCAGCGTGTCCCTGTCCGGCGTGGCGTCGGGCCATTGTCCGACCAGGTCCGTGATGAGCGTGTCGACGGGCACGTCCTGTTCCGGGGTGCCGATGATGTCCCGTAGGCCGCCCATGGTCGGCATGTCCGGGCCGAGCACGTCGGTCGCAATCATCGCCCGGGTCGCGTCGGGAGCGTACCGCATGCTGACCGCGATGACCGCCAGCGCCGACACGTCGGATACCGGATCGGTCGGCGCGTGCGGTTCGAGCATGAGGCGGCGCCATTCGTATGCGGCCGCGTTGCGCCAGTCGGCGCGCGCCACGTCGCCTCCGGAGATCACGTCGTGCCGGTAGTCGGCGTCGGCGGCCTGGATGACCTTGTCGAGGGCCGGTTCGTCCTCGGGGTCGGCGTCGGCCATGGCGCGGATCCTGAACGAGGTGCGGAACGCCGGTTCCTCGATGGCGGCGCGTTCCAGGTCCTCGCCGGTGTCGGGGTCTATGCCCATGTCGATCTCGCGCACGTATCGCGCGAGGGTTTCCGCGCCGTCCGGGAAGAAGCCGTGCACGTGCTCCAGCGCGGGGCCGACGATGCTCCGCAGCGATTCCCACGCGTCGTTCCAGTCGACGTCGTCCGGATATTCGCCGCGCGTGTGGTGCTCCAGTATCCTGTTGGCGATGTCCGCCTCGTCGTCGGAGGGGAGGATGTCGTCGTGGGACTCCTCCCCCCATTCGTCGATCCATTGGCGCAGCTCCCCGTCGTCTATGGTCCTCTGTTCCATGTCCGGAGCCTTCCTTTCCGTCGTCCGGATGATTCACAGGCCATGGTCGCGCCGAAGCGGCGTGTTGGCGGGACACGATGTCTACAAGGGCCGATAATCGGACTCATCGACGAAAGGACGGCATCATGTTCCACTTCTTCGGAAGGATGAGGGGAAACGGACGGAAGGCGGCGCCGGACTACCGGCTCCTGGATTACGCGGACCACCTGCGGTTCATACGGCCCTTCGTGCAGGCGAGATACGGGTCGGAGCCCGCGCAGGAGATACTTTCCATACTGAAGGACTCGGCCGACGACGAATGGACGTATTCGCGATCGAGAAAGGCGCTTCAGCCGTTGACGGGACGCGGCGACGCGGAATTCCTCGCCCGGGTCGAGCTGATGGCGTCCGAGGCCATAGGAGGCGTCAACTCCGCCATCGGCGCCGCGAACGAATGCGGGACGCGGATGGAACGGCGTCTCCAGGTGTTCGCACCGGACGGGATGGTCTCGACGAGCCGTTCACCCTTCCGGGGGGCATAGGCGCATGTTCCGGCGACGTATGGCTTCCGATCGACCCGATGGTGCCGGAATGCCTGTCGGAGGAGAGCGCGTGCACGGTCGTCGAACTGTTCGAGATGCCCGAATGACACGGGACGCAGCAGACGGGTCGGCGCGGAATCCGCGCATCATGAGTCTGGAGACCGCGAAGGGCCTGGCCGACGCGCTCGGCGTCACCCTGGATGATTTCTGGGAAGGCCTGGACGGTTGATTGTCGTTCCCGCCGAAGCGGGAAAAGCCTCTCACCCACAACTGGACCACGACCGGGAACGGAACCCAATAAGCGGATAAGCGCATACGTATATGCTTATCCGCTTATCCTTGTCATCGGATCGGCGACTCCGTCCTGGCGGACTCCATGACGGGCATGGCGGCCGCGGCGAGACGCGCGATGTCGTCGGACAGCTGGACGCCGTCATAGCCGCAGTGTCCCTCGTCGAACTCCCAGTCCACGCCGGACAGGTCGTGTCTGGTGACGAACGGGTCGCCCTGGTCGACGAAGTGGGGGCCGGGGTTGTCGTCGATGACGAGGCTGGTTTCGTAGCGTCCGTTCTCCCCGTCCTCGCGATCGGCTTCGGCCACGTCCTCGTATCCGGGGTACGGCGTCCATCGTTCGCTGTCGCATTCCATGATGTCGTAGACGCGCCAGCCTTCCGGGAGGGTTCCGTGGATGCCGGGCGCGCGGTAGCCGCGCGCGACCGACCCGTCGGGCATGTCCAGCTCGAATCCGTCGGCCCTCTCCCCTATGGCCTCGGCGAGCCGTTCGAGTTCGTCCACCGTGGGTTCGGGCAGTTCGGGCATGTGGATGCCGTCGTTCCTCATGGGTTCTCCTTTCCGTCGCGGCGGACGGCCCGGACGGGCGGCTCCGCGTCCTCGCGCTCGAAGCGGCGGAGGCGGGCGAAGGCCCGGCGCGCGAGGTCGTACGCCTCATAGTAGCTGGGATGGTCGGTGTCCTCCTGCCAGACGATGTTTCCGGTCCGGTCGGTGACGAGCGCGGTGAACGAGTTCGGCTCCATGGCCGCGAGGGGACGGAACAGGAGCGTGAAGCCGTGGGACGGGACCGCGACCGAAGCGACCGCGAGGGGACGGTTGCGGCCGGCGTCCGTGCCGCGGCGCGCGGTCCGGACGGACAGGGCGCCGGCGTATCCGTTGACGACGGCGAGGTCGCGGATGGCGAGCTGGAGCGGGACGCCGAGCCACGCGTCCGGCGTCATATGACGGGTCGCCTGGTTCATCATCGGCTCCATTTCGCGTTCGTGTCGTTGAATCCGGACCGTTCGATGTCGCACATCTGCACGTTCACGGGGATGCCGGGCAGTCCGCCGAGCTTGATGAGGAACTTGCCCACGCCCTTGAAGCTCGCGTTCGCGTCGAAGTTGGTGGGTGTGGCCCAGTCGGCCAGCATGTCCTCCTCGCGCACGCTGATGGGAAGGCCGGACTCGCCGCGCAGATAGCGTTTGATCTCGGTGCGGGACAGGGCTCCGAGGACCTTGATCTTGCTGCGTTCCACGAATCCACGGGCCTTGTTGTTCTGCGCCTGTGTGTCCAGGCACAGCAGGTCCGCGAACGTGTGGGTGATCATGATCTGTCCGACGCCCCACTGGCGGTTGAGCCGGGTGAGCAGGTCGAGGCGGTCGACCATGAGCGGGCTGGCGCGCAGGGCGCGGTGCATCTCGTCCATGATGATGACGTGGTTGCGGCGGGGTTGCAGGCCGGCCTCGGCCATCATGTCGGCCGCGTTCTTCGCGGCGAACGCGCTCGACCATGTGGCGGCGAGCACGGCGGCGACGACGTCGTCGCCGGCCTGCGCGAGGGCGCTGATGTCGAAGCCGACGGGGCGGGACAGGTCGAGCCGTTCGGTGGTCTGCTCGCAGAACAGGCGTCCGAACCGTCCCATCGGGTTCGCGAGTCCGTGGAGGCTGGACAGCAGGTCGCGGGTCGAGCGCGCGTAGGCCTCGTCGTTCTCGGGGTCGTCGAACACGGCGGCGGCGCGAATCTCGGGCGTGCCCTGTCTGACGAGGTCGCGCAGGTCGGGGATGACGGGCGGCTCCGGATCGTCCTTGGTGCGCTCGTACAGGATCTTGAGCGCGGTGGACAGGACGTTGGATTCCACGTCGGAGACGGTGCGGCGTCCCTCCTCCCGTCCGGTGCGGCTGATGGTCAGCAGCACCTCCATGAGCGCGCTGCGGCGTTCGTGGTAGTCGGCGAGCAGGTCCTCGCGCGCGTCTCCCGTGAGCCGTTTGAGCGCTTCATGGATGCCGCCCGGGTCGAGCGGGTTGATGGAGCCCAGGCCGCTGCCCAGACGGATGACCTGTCCGCCGAGCAGCCGGACGAGTTCGGCGTAGTCCGGCTTCAGGTCGCCGGGGATGATCGCGTTCATGCCGAGGGCGGACATGCCCCACACCTGGCGTCGCACGAACGTGGATTTGCCGATGGCGGGCAGCCCCATGACGAACATGCTGGGCTGTTCGATGATGCCGGCGCGGAACCAGCTGATCGGATCGCAGCACACGCCCGCGCCGGTCGTCATGCTCCGTCCGATGGGCACGCCCTCGACGGGCAGCGCCATGTCGGTGCTGAACGGCCAGAATCCCCCGCACACCTGGGTGCTGGTGCCGAAGAACTCGTCCATCGTGGGCATGAGCCCGCCCCATCCGCCGCCCCTTGAGCGCCGTCCCCTCCAGGACGGCCCCATCGGCGTTGGCGGGATGGACGGGCGAAGGACCGGCATGTCCGGATCCATGGTCCGGCCGGTGTCCTTTCCCTTCCGCATGGTTCCGTTCCTTTCACGAGATTTCACGAGAGCGCGGCGAACGCGCTGGGAGGCGTGTAGTTCCTGAGGTTGAGGCCGAGCGGCAGGCTCGCGGCGAAAGCGGTGTCCTGCGCGCCGTAGCAGGGGCGCAGGTCGATCTTCGCGCTTCCGGCGGCGCCCTCGACGGCGTGCGTGGCCTGTTCGAGCCTCATGCGCTCGTCGTCGCCGGCGCGAACGGTGGCGGTCACGAGCATGCCGAAGAACACAATTGCCGCTCCCCTGTTGGTCTCGATGGCCTGCCGGTTGGCCTTGTTGATCTGGCTCATCGCGCTGATGGACGCGCGCTTCTCCTGGCTGACCTGGTTGGCGGCCCTCTGTCTGTTCTGCTCGGCCATGAACGCGGTCTTGTCCGGAGGCAGGACGTGGAACACGACGGTGACGCGCTTGCGGTCGCAATCGGAGAGCGGGCCGAGCAGACGCGCCAGGGTGGAGCTGGTCACGTTGGATTTGGGCGGGTCGCACATCTCCCATGTGCGGCTCACGCCGGAATCGTGCCGGTAGTGGTCCCAGCCGGCCTCGCAGGCGACGGGCCCGGCGTCCTCCCATTCGATCCATGGCTGGCCGTCGGCCTGTTCGAGCGTGTCCTGCGTGGCGGGATCGTAGCTGACGCGGACCATGCGGCTGATCTCGTCGATGGTGAGCGTGCGCGCGGTCCCGCCGCCCGCGTCGGCGATGCGGCGGACGAGTCCGGGGACGAGCTGGCCGATGCGGCGCGCAGCGTCCCCGGGTTCGAGGAATTTCCCGTCGCGCACGTCGACGTAGCGGAACGTGAGCGTGAGGATCACGCTGCTGGACGCGCCGCCGGTCGCGTACAGGTCCATGATCTGGGCCATGGCGCGGGCCGCGAGCTCGGGAGCGTCCTTGACGGTGCGCTTGGCGAGGTTGCGGCGGAAGCGCACGCCCGAGTCGGGCGACGTGTCCACGGTCACGGCCAGCTGGGTCACGCCGGCCTCGCCGCCCAGCGCCTCGAGCAGGCCGGCCCACGAGGCGACGTACGCGTCCTCGACGTCGTCGTCCGCGAGGGCCGCGCCCTGCGGCTGGCATGCGAACAGGAGCGAGTATTCTCCGGTGTGCCCGTGGCGCACGAGGGTGAGCCGGTCGCCGAACCCGTCGTTCGCCTCGACGAGCGAGACGCGCGACAGGATGCCGGGCAGGCGGCATTCGCCCGATTCGACGGGCGCGAGCATTCCGGAACGGTACAGGGCCCTGCCCTTCCTGGACTCCGAGAGCCAGGAGCGCCGTTCCACGGTCCGGTCGAGCACGTTTCGATGTTCGCGGTCGCGTACCGCGAGCACCGCGATGGTGCCGATGCCGATGACCGCGGTCGCGATGGCCGCGACCACGTTGACCATGGACAGCATCAGCGTGACGACGAGCACGCCGAGGCCCGCGAAGGTCAGCGGCTTGCCGATGTTGCGGATGCCGCCCGCGATGGGGCGCATCCAGTCGCCGTATGTCGTGCTTGAGGCCATTTAGAACTCCTTGGTCTTGCGGGTCGCGGCGCGGTTGGCGCCGTCGGGCCCGTCTCCGGACGGCTTCGCGCCTCCGGACGGGCGGGCGCCCGCCGGGGCCGACGGGTCGGAGCCGGAACGGCCGACGGACTGTTCGATCCGCGCGGCGGTGGACGAGGATTCGGGTTTCGCTCCGTCCGGGGCTCCTCCGGAGCCGGAGCCCGCGGACTGCTGGTCCATGCCGGACGGCATGGGATTGTCCGCCGTGTCCTTCGCGCCGTCAGGGACGGCGGATTCCGACGACGTGGATTGTCCTCCGCCGCCGGAGGAGCCCGCCTGCGTTCCCGCCGGTCCGCCGCCGGCTCCGATGCCGGATGGTTGCGCGGCTCCCGACGGTTTCGCGCCGTCGGGGGCGGCGTTCTTCTTGCCGGCCGCTCCGGCCACGCCCTTCGCGCCGGCCTTGAGCGCGCCGCCGGCGGCCATGACGCCCATGCCCGCGATTCCGCCGAGCATGGACGGTATGACCCCGCCGCCGACGCTTCCCGCCACGGCCGGGACGATGAGCTTTATCATCGCGGGCAGGAGCACGATGACGCTGACGGTGAGCATGAGGGTGATGGCCTGGCTGTCGTCGCCGTCCGTCGCGGTGACCATGATCGCGCTTCCGGTCGCCATGACGAGCGCGGCGACGGGTTTGTACAAAAGGAAAGCGAACAGCCATCCCATGACCTTGCCGAACGCCTGGCGTCCGGTCTCCATCCAGCTCATCGCCGCCCAGACGGGGGCGACGCCCACCATGATGGGCAGCAGGCCGGCGCGCAGGTAGCAGAACACCTTGCTGATGAGGTTGCAGAACCACACCACGATGGTGAGGACCAGGGCGATAGGCCAGTCGAGGTTGAAGAATTCCGTCGCCGCGAGCGTGTTGTGCTGCCACGAGTCGCGCATCATGTTGGACGCGCTTTTGAGCACGCCCGCGGTCCAGGTGTCCACGGTGTCCTGGAACAGGTTGACGAATCCGGCGAGGCATACGCTGGTGAGCATGGCCCACATGAAGGCCTTGCCCAACGGGACGAGTTCGCGTCCCTCCTGCGTGGTGATGAGCTTGAAGCCGGCCGCGACGACGCCGCACACGGCCGCGATGATGAGGAACGGGTCGACCTGGAGCCTCACCCAGTCGGACACGAAGAACGAGGCTCCCGATCCGGGCGTCCATGACGCGAGGGCCGGAGTGGAGCGTCCGGCCGTGGCCGTGGGCACGCCGTTGACGACGGTTTTCGTCATGTGGGCCTGTTTGAAGAACGTGAGGGCGATGCTCGCGGCGGACGAGCCCATGAACACGCCCAGGAAGATCCATCCGATCTTGCCCAGCAGGTGTCCGTCCATGCCGGCCGAGCCGTTGCCGATCTGCCAGACGATGCGCGCCGCGAGGACCATGAGGCTGATCGCGGCCGCGACGATGAGCACGCCCTGGGCGATGTTGAGGTATTTGTTGACGTTCGTGTCCCACGCGTCGTACATGGGCAGCACGGAGTTCTGGAGGGTGGAGACGGTCCCCGACGAGGCGACGAGCGTGTTGCGGCTGGTGCTGAGCCAGTCGATCGTGTCGCCCGACTGCTGCTCGTACATCGTCCACATGGTCTTCTCGAGCCAGCTGAGCTTGCGCTGCTTGTCGCATGATCTCGTGGACGAGACGTATGTCCAGGTTCCCGAGCCCTCCGACGCGTCGTCGTCGGAGATCTGCGAGTTGGTCGCGTTGAGCGCGTCGCACTGCGCGGAAGGGTTCGCGACGAAGTAGACCTTCGCGGATCCGGCGGCGGCGACCGCGTTCCCCTGGTTCTTGTTGGCCCAGGCGTACTGCGGGCTGCGGATGAGTTTTCCGGGCTTGTTCTGGGGGATCTTCATCGAATACGTGGTCATCACGTCGGAGATCTCCTCGTCGCCGAATTTGAGATCGTCCTTCAACGCGTCGAAGTTCGGTCCTCCGCAGGCCGCGAGTGACAGGACGGCCGCCAGCGCGAGAAGCATCGCGACGAAGCGGCCCTTGCGCCGGCGCGCCATCCGCTCAGCAGCTTTCCGCGATGGACAGGCCGAGCGCGCTCATGAACGCCAGGGCGCCGGCGACGATGAAGATGCCGACGACCCAGTTGATGAGCTTGTCGAACGTGTCGTCCCTGTCCGGGACGCCGTCGCCCTGCTGGCGCAGCACGTGCACGCCGATGCGGATCAGCGCGACAATCGCGACGACCAGCCCGAGGGCCTTGACCCATCCGAGCGCGGTGCTCACCGGGCTGGAGAATCCAGGCGGAAGGCACGCCTTCGGGTTCGACAGGTCGGCGAGGACCATGCCGTATGCGGCGGCGGATGCGATGTGTTCAAGCATCATTTCTCCTTTGATGTTCGTTGCTGGTGCGCCTTCCACGGTCGCACATCCCCGACGCCGCGGCGGTGCACGGCGTCTACAAGTTCCCTCATGCCTTCCCGCCCGCTTCGAGGTCAGCGAGCATCCTGGCGTACGCGCGCGGATACGTTTCGGGAAAGCCGTCGAGGTCGAGTCCGCGGATGAAGGGCAGCCTCCACAGCGCGGGCGCGGCGGAGCCGACCAGGAGCGCGCCCTTGCGCAGCTCCCGCGGCGTCTTCGGCAACGGCATGGTGACGGCGACGCCCATGAGGACGGTCCGGCCGAACAGTCCCGCGTTCCAGTCGGCGAGCAGCGCGCGGAGCGCTTCGAGGCCGCGTCCCGTGCACATGGCGCACAGCACGACCCGGCTCGGGAGACGCGGGTCGGCGCTGACCGGCAGGCCGCGTCCCGCGTCCGCGTACCGGTCCCTCGCGCTCATGCGGATTGTGGTGCACCCCGCTCCCCCATGCGCCGCCACCAGCCATACGCGGTCGGCGGTCGGACGGGCCGCGAACGGAGGGACCAGTTGGGTCAGCGCCGGCCGGGGATGCGGTGCCCGGGGCAAAGGCGGTTGGTTCTGGACGTTCATTCGTTCCTTCCTTCTCACAGTCCTGGATCGGTGTCCGGCATTCCTCCGTCGTCGTTTTCCGACGGGACGCTCCACGATGGGGCGGATGGCGTCGAGGGCTGCTGCTGCCTCTGCGTCGTGGACGGCGTTTGGACGCTCTCCTGCCGTTGGGCGCGGCCCTGTCCGGTTCCGGCGGTCTGCCGTTGGACGTTCTGGGACTGCTGTGGTTCGGCGGCGGACTCCTCTTCGGCTTTCCGCTTCGCGGCCTCCTGCTCGGCCTTCGCCTTGGCTTCCGCGTCGGCCTTCTCCTTCGCGGCCTTCGAGTCGTTCACGGCCTTGACGGCCTTGGCGATCGCGACGGCATCGCGGGCTTTGATGGCCTTCGACAACGTCTCCCGGGTCCTGGCGTCCTGGACCTTGCCTTCCGAATCCTTGAGCAGCCGTGACGCGTCGTCGACGGTCTTGTCGAGCTTCGACGCCTCGACCGCCTTCACGGCCGTCCGTATCGCCTTCACGGAGGTCTTCGCGGTCTTCGCGCTCCTGTCCGCCTTCACGGCGGCCGTGTCCAGGCCGTCCACGTCGGACGCGTCGCAGGAGACCATGCCGGGCGTCTTCACGGATGCCGCGCGGTTCAGCCTGTCGATGGTCTTCGGATCCTTCACGGTCTTCGGATCCGTCTTCGACGTCCGTTCCGCCTCTTCCATGGCCTTGTCCAGTTCGCGTCGGGCGGACGAGAGCCTGCCCAGGGACGATTCGCATCGGTCGCGGGACTGTTCCGCGGCCTTGGCTTCCCGGACGCGGCCGGCCGCGACGACGCAGCCTCCGGCGATGGCCGAGACGAGCATGGCTCCCACGACCGAACAGCAGACGATGACGGCGGCACGGGGGATGCCGTGGGTCTCGGGAGGGATGTCGGCGACGGCCTCGAGTCCGTCGCGCACGCTTTCCGGACTCGCGGCCACGAAGGATGATGGTTCCGGACGGATCGGCGCGGGCGCGGGAGCTACGGACGGCATGCTGTCCCGGGACGGCGCCCTCGACGGCAACGGAGGCATGTCCGGAATCTCGGGCGTACGGGCATGCGACAGCCCCTTGAGCCTGGGTCTTTGGACCGGAGGCTTGTCCGAAGCGGCGGGACGGTTCTCGGATGAGTCCGGGATCCGGGGTTCCGGCGACGGAACGGGGCGGGCGCCCGCATCATCGGGAGACGGCCTTGGCGCGGCCGGTCCGGGCGCCGGCCTTATGGGAATCGGACCGACGGTCCATTCGTCGATCTCGTCCATCCTGAGAGAGTCCTTTCCCTGTCAGCGCGCTGCGACGCGGTTCATGGCTTCCGCGGCGAGTCCTTCGCCGGCGTCCGTCTGTTCCCTTTGGGCCTGGACGCGTTCGCGTTCGGCCGCGATGCCGTCCGCGCCGGCCGTCCGCGCCGGCTCGATGCCATGGATCAGTGCGACCGACAGGTTCCTCAGCATCTCGTCCTCGGGTTTGACCCGGTACAGCTGGTCGGCGAAATGCTTGCATCTGGCCGCAGGATCCCCTTCCATATAGCTGACGGTAGCCGCGATGCGGTACGCGCCGGCGCGGTCGGACGTCGGATGAATCTGCAGCGCGAAATCGGAGAACAGGCGCGGTATGTCCTGCTTGAACGCGCAGGCTATGGCGTGCGAGACGTCGTAATCGGACGGCATCATGATGGCGCGATACGTGTCGAACAGTCCGTACGACGCCTCCTCGTCCAACATGGCGACCGCTTCGAACTCCTCTCCGGACATGTCGGGGCGAAGGACCTTCGCGATGGTCGCGTCCATGAGTCCGTTCGGCTCGACCATGGTGCGCAGCGCGTCGGTGATGCGGTCATCGGAGATCTTCGATTCCCCTGGAAGGTATTTGCGTTCCTTCAAGGTCTCGATCAAATCGAACATGGTTTGAATCTGCTGCCGGGTAGTTTGCGCCATTCCGTGGGCCTTTCGTTCGGTTTTTCGTTTTCTCGACGCTCCCATACTGTCCCGGGGTGCGGCGCCCTGCGGTGCACCATGTCTACAAGTTCTGACGCACCAGAAAGGAAAACGGCCGGAACGGGAGTTCCGGAAACCGTCGTACGGGTTTCCATGGGTCCTGTTCCGGCCGCTTGTTCTGGATTGGAGGGGGATTTGGGTCAGCGTGTGCTGTGGCGTGCGGTCACGTCCATGCGGCGGCGCTTCATGTCGAGCATGGTCCAGCCGATGCCGGTGAGGGCGACGGCCGCGAGGAGCATGCCGTTCGTGTTCGCGCCGGTGGATGCCATGACCTTGTCGGCCTTCGCGGCGGCGGCCTGCGCGGCCGTCTCGCTGGCTTTCAGGCCCGTCTGTCCGGTCTGCGCGCCGGGCACCGTGGCGGAACCGTTGCCGGTGTTGTTGTTGTCGGTCTTGGAGCCGTTCTTGTCGGCCGCGGCCTTGATCGCGGCAGCCAATGCGGCCTGGGCCTTGTCCACGGCGGTCTTGGCCTGCGCCTGCGCGGCCTTCGCCGCCTTGAGCTTGGCCTGAGCGGCGGTCAACGCCCGCTTCGCGGCGTCGAGGTCGGCCTGGGCCTTGTCCACGGCGGCCTGCGCGGCCTTGACCGCGTCGGTGTCCTTCGCGTCCCGCTTGGCCTGCTCGAGCTTGGCCTGCGCGTCAGACAGCGCCTGTTCGGCGTCCTTCACCGCGGTCTTGGCGGCCTCGACCTGCTTGGCGGCGTCGTCGCGGGCCGTGGAAGCCTGCTCGTAGGCCTGGGTCTTCGCGTCGAGGTCCTTCTGCGCGGCGGTCAACGCCTGGGTTTTGGCGTCGAGGTCGGCCAACGCGGCCTCGAGATCCTTGACCTGCCGTGCGGCCTCGTCGCTCTTGGCCTTCGCCTGCGCGTACGCGTCCTGCTTCGCGTCGAGATCCGCCTTGGCGGCCTCCAACGCCTGCCGGGCCTGGTCGGCCTCGCTCTTCGCCTGCTCGTAGGTGGTCTTGGCCTGGGCCAACGCGTTCTCCGCGTCGGTCAGGATGCTCACACGCTCGTCCGCCTGGGTCTTGTCCGCCTGCGCCTTGTCCAGAGCCGTCTGCGCCTGGCCGACGGCGGTCTCGGCCGCCTTGAGGTCGGCCTGGGCCTTGTCGTTCGCGCTCTTCGCCTCGTCATAGTCGGCTTGGGCGGACTGGCGGGCGGTGTCCGCGGCCGTGTAGTCGGCCTGGGCCTTGTCGTTCGCGCTCTTCGCCTGCTCGTACGCGACCTGGGTCTGCTGGCTCTTGGCGGTCGCGGCGATGAGGACCTTCGCGGTTTCGGCGGCCTCGGCCTTCGCGGCCTGCTGGGCCTGTTCGGCGGCGGCCTGCGCGGCCGTGGTGTCGGCCTTCGCCTGGTTGGCCTTGTCGAGCGCCTTCTTGGCCTCGTCGACCTTCTTCAACGCCTCGTCGTACGTGGACTGGGCGGAACGGACCTGGTTGACGTAGTTCTCGACCATGGTGCGGTAGACGGCCGCGTCGTACACGGTGTCGTGCGTATTGTAGGAGTTCCAGTCGTTGAAGTACTCCTGCGTGAACGCGTGGTCATAGTTGGTTTCGCCGTAGCCGCTGTAGGCCATGCCGGTGGCGATGTAGTCCGGATTGACGATGTTGAGGTAGTGGCCGACCTTGTAATACAGGTCCGGATACTTCCGGAACACGTCGTACGCGGACAGGCTGGCGAGGTCGGGATAGTCGCCGGACTTCACGGCCGCGTCGTAGGTCTCCTTCTCCATCGTGTACCAACCATCGTACGGATCGTCATCGGCGAAGCCCCAGTTGAGATTCTCGCCGACGTTGTCGTACTGGTAGTTGTGCTCGTAGTGGCCGTTGGCCGCGTAGTTGGCCTGGACCATGGCCATGGCCAACGCGGTCTCCGACACCTTCAACGGCTCCAACCCGTTCTCCGCGCGCAGCTTGTTGCACTCGTCGATCATGTCCAGGGCCTTGAGCAGGTTGTCGAGGCTGGTCGCATCGTCCTTCGCGCCGATATGCGTGTATTCGAGGTACTTGGACACGCTGGAATCGGTCAGATACTTGTACGCCTGCTCCGCGTTGTCGGACTGGAACCAGCCGGCCGCGCCCTGCGCCTCCTTCTCGGCGGCCTCGTCCGCGGCCTTCTTCGCATCCTGCGCGGCCTTCACGGCCGCGTCGTACGCGGCCTGGGCCTTGTCGAGCGCCTTGTCGGACGTGGTCTTGTCCGCCTGGGCCTTGTCGAGCGCGGCCTGTGTCTTGTCGGCCTGCGCCTTCGCCTGGTCGGCGGCGTCGTTCGCCTTGTCGAGCTTCTTCCGCGCGTCGTCGGCCTTCGACTGGGTCTTGTCGGCCGTGGATTTCGCGGTCGCGGCGGCGACGGTGGCCTCGGCCTGCGCCTGCTTCGCGTCCTTGACGGCCTCGCCGGCCTTTTGGGCGGCGTCCTGCGCCTCCTTGACCTTGGCGGGATCGTTCGCGTCGCCCGCCAGGCGGGTGGCCTCGTCGAGCTTCGCCTTCGCCTCGTCGCTCTTCGCCTGCGCCTTGTCCGCGGCCTGTTGGGCCTCGTTGGCCTTCGCCTGAGCCTTGGCGGCGTCGGTCTTCTTGGCGGCGGTGTCCTGGTCGAGCTTCGCCTTGTCGGTCGCGTCGACCTTTGCCTGAGCCTGCTTGGCCTTCCGGTCGGCCTGCTCCTTGGCCTTGGCGGCGTCGTCGCGGATGGCTTGGCTGTCGTTCATGGCCTTCTCGAGTTTGCTGGCGTTCTTCGCGGTCTGGTCGGCCTTCTCCTGCGCCTGCTTGAGATTGTCCCGCGCCTGGCCGAGGCTGTCCTGCGCCTGCTGGACGCCGGTGGTGGCCTGCTGCACGTTCCGGTCCTGGTTGATGGTGTCCTCGACGTTCTGCTGGGCCTGCTGCACGTCCTGCTGGGCTTGGTCGACCTGCTGCTGGGCCTGCTGCACGTCCTGCTGCGCGTCCTGCACGCCGGTGTTGGCCTGGTCGAGGCTGTCCTTGGCATTGGCGACCTGCTGCTGGGCGGCGGACACCTGATCCTGCTGCGCGCCCTGCTGGGCCGCGGCCTGGTCGACCGCTTCCTGCGCCTGGACGACGGCCTGCTGGGCCTGTTCGACCGGCGTGACCGCGGTCTCGTCCGCCATGGCCGGTGCGGCGATGGTGCCCGCGACCGCCACGGATGCGACCGCGACGCTGAAAGCCTTCTTGTTCATATCTGTCTACCCTCCAATGCCGTTCCCTCCATGGGATCCGGCTCCAGTGGAAACATCCCTGCGACGTTTCCGTCAAACATTCCACGTGCCCCCAATCCGATATCGGCGTCATCGGCGTGTCGGCCTGTCGGCGGTGGCGTGGCGTCACACCCTTACAGACTACCCCACGTGACGCCGTCCAAGGTCAGTCCTTCCGTCCGTGTCTCCCGTACGGGCGGGTTTTCCTCCTGGACGCGACGACCGCCGCGGGCAGTCCCGCGAGCAGTGTCACGCCGGACACGAGATAGGGGCGCATGTCCCGCCTGCTGGTCTTTGGCGCGTCCTCGGGATAGGGCGCGTCGCCCGGCATGCTCGCGCGTTCGCCCGTGACGAGCAGACGGTACGTGTTCAGGAAGATCGGCGTGCACGTGACCAGCGTGACCAGGTCGCGGCCGGGTTCGACGCGCACGCTCCTCAGATCGTCCGGGTCGACCGTCCTGATGCGCGTGACCTTGTAGGCGAGGGTCTGGGCCGCGACCTTAACATAGAACACGTCGCCCTTCCGCAGTTCGGTCAACCGGGTGAACAGGGCCTTGTCCGCGACTCCCGTGTGCCCGGTGATCACGCTGTGCGTGCTTTTGCCGCCGACGGGAAGCGAGGTGCCATGCAGATGCCCCGCCCCGTTGTCCAGCGCGTACGCGTCGGCCCCGTGGCGGACGGGCAGGTCCACGCCGATGGACGGGATCTCGATGGTCGCCATGATCCCGT